>Ga0222718_10000101_pt1 | contig 81314 bp, 80 predicted proteins | sample C33_27DmetaG_FD_165045 | JGI IMG/M metagenome (GOLD analysis project Ga0222718, IMG submission 165045) | Estuarine water microbial communities from San Francisco Bay, California, United States - C33_27D | ecosystem: Environmental > Aquatic > Marine > Unclassified | place: USA: California... | reverse complement strand
CATGTCCCAAACTTGCTTCTATAGCTTTTTCATATCCTTTAGGAAATTTTAAAGAATTGATCACAATATTATCATCTTCACTTTCAAATAATTTTGTTAAAATATTTTTTGATGCATTATATTGTTCGATATTTCTATAACTATTCTGCAAAATTATATTTTGTTTAGTAATTTGAGTTTCATATTCATTAATTTTAGCAACAGCTGTATCTCTTTTTTTTATAAAGTCTTTCTCTTCATTATTAAATTTTTGTAAATCGTTTTTATATTTTTCTATATGTTTAATAAATGTATTTTTATTCTCTTTTTCTAGAGGCCCTTTTTTTATTAGCTCTAATTCTTTTTTAGAATTTTTTATATTGATGGTATTATCTTCTTTTTCTAATTTAAGTTTTATTATTTCTGCTTCAAAATTCTTTCTTTGTGATATATTAATATTTAAATCTTTCTCGGCTGCTTTAAGCTCTTCAGAAATAGAATCTTCTTCATTTTTTGCGTTTTCTAAACTTAGTTTAAGTTTACTTAGCTTAGATGTATCATTACTATTATTTAAGTTATCTATTTCTTTTGATAATTCATCTGCTTGTAATTTTAGGTCTTTAAATAATTTATCATCATTTAGAATTTCTGTTTCTATATATGAAATATTTTCATTTATATTTTTCTGCTCGGATAATAAGTTATCTTCTTCATTTATAAGAATATTATATTCAACTTGAAATTTATTTAATAAATTAGAGTATTTTTGTTTCTCTGATCTTAGCGCAGGAAGATTTTCTTCTATTTCATTTTTGACTAGTTCTTTTTTCGAAATATTTCTAGTAATATCATTTACTTTTTCTATATATAACCGCAATTCATCTTTATTTTTTTCAATATAATTAATTGTATCATTCCAACGTTGATAAAGAATAATAGCTTCCATTCTTCTTATATTTTCAGAAATATCTTTATATCTTTTTGCTTGTTTTGTTTGCCTTGATAATTCTTTTAATCTTAATTGATCATTATATATAATTTCCTCAAGTTTATCTAAATTTGTTTCAGTGGATTTTAATTTTAGCTCTGTTTCATGCTTTCTTGCATGAATACCAGAAATACCTGCTGCTTCTTCAAGAATTTTTCTTCTTTCTTGAGGTTTAGAATTAATAATTTGTCCAACTTGTCCTTGATCTACAATTGCATTTGACCTAGAACCTATTGCTAAGTCTGCAAATAAAATCTGAACATCTCGTTGTCTTACTTCTTTATTGTTAATTGTATATGTTGAGCCTTCGCCTTTATCTATTTTTCTGGATACTTCTATTTCATTATTATTTTCATATAATTTTAATGAATTACTATTATTCTCAATAGTTAGAACAACTTCAGCTGAGTTTCGGGATGCTCTACCTTTAGTACCAGCAAATATTAGATCATTCATTTCTCCAGCTCTTAACCTTGAAGGACCAGCTTCGCCCATATTCCATTTCATTGCTTCAACAATATTTGATTTGCCACATCCATTTGGTCCGACTAGACCTGTAAGCCCTTCTTTGATATCTAATTCTGTAGTATCAACAAAAGATTTAAAGCCGGTTATTTTTAGTTTAGTAAATTTCATTAAGAAGCCATTAATAATAGATACTATATATTGTATTATAATATTTTAAATACACAAAATATTCTTTTCATTTCTTTAGTTATTTTAAAAGTTCTTTTAATTTTTTTAAATCAAACTTTCCTTCTACTTTTTCACCATTAACAAAGAAAGTAGGCGTAGCTTCTACACCTTTAATATCAATTGCATATTTTCTTCCTGCTAATAGAGATTTCCAACGATTTTGATTTATTTCATTTTCCTCCAAACATGACAAAATTCGTGTTTTATCTAATCCTAAAGGAGCTAAAATATCATTTATCGATTCTAAAAGGTTATCACTTTGTGTCCATTCAATTTGTTTTTGAAAAAGTCTAGTTAAAACAGGAAAAAACTGATTATCATTCATACATTGGGTTATCATTGAACCTATCATAGCTCCTCTATCTAAAGGGAAGTCATAAAAAACTAGTTTAGCTTTACCTGTATCAATAAATTCTTTTTTAATCTTATCAAGAGTATTGTTATGAAAACTTGCACAATGACCACATGACATAGAAGCATATTCTTCAATTATGATTTGGGCTGACTCGTTACCTAGTATTCTTCCGGGAAGAGGTTCTGACATATCTTCAGAAAAAGCACGAAGAGGAAATATTAAACTAAATATTAGCAATATACGGGTAAATATTTTCATTTTAAACTCCTTATATATTTTCTTTAATCTATATTTGAGAAAAAAGATTTAGAAAAGTTAATTAATTTATTTTTTAAATTTTTATTTTTTATTTTAGAGAATATCTTTTTTAATTCTTCTTTATTTTTATTAGATAGGGTATTTTTCTTTCTACTGACAGTTTTATTTTTACTTATAACATTACCTTGTTTAATTCGAATATCTTTAACCGCATTATATCCCATCATTAAACTAATTCTTTCAATAATTTTTGGGATATGATATTGAAATTCTAGAGCATATGAACTTTCACACTTAATTATAAGTAATTTATTTTGTGTTAATGATTCAGGGATAGTATATAAATTAATTTCTTCACCAACAATATCTTTCCAATTTGTAATTACTTTTTGTTCTTTGAAGCCTCTTTGTTTAAAAATTTCTTTTGTAATACTTTTTGATATAAAACTTATTCTTCTAGGGTTATTTATTTTTTTTAAATTCATATCTATAATTTCATAGTAAAAGTTATTTATATGATTATGAAAGATCTCAGCTTTGGATACAAATAAAATTATTTTAAACTGGTATGATTTAGAAAAAAGAAGCCTACCATGGAGAGAACCAAATAAAAATAATATAGATGTTTATAAAGTATGGATTAGCGAAATTATGCTTCAACAAACAACTGTTACGGCAGTTATTCCATATTTTAAAAAATTTATTTCTCGATTTCCAAATATAAATATATTAGCTGAATCAAATATTGAGGATGTATTAACTTATTGGGCTGGTTTAGGTTATTATTCAAGAGCTAGAAACTTACATAAGTGTTCAAAACAGATTGTTGAAAAATTTAATGGTATTTTTCCAAATGATATAGAGATATTGATTAAACTTCCAGGTATTGGAGATTATACTGCTTCAGCTATTTGTGCTATAGCTTATAACCAGCATAAGGTAGCATTAGATGTAAATGTCAGAAGAGTTATCACAAGAATAAATAACAAACATAACTTATGTAACACATCAATCAAAAAACTTGCTGAAAATATATTACCTTTAGATAGGCCAGGTGATTTTAATGAAGCAATTATGGATATTGGTTCAAAATATTGTAAGTCAAAATTTCCAAAATGTTCAATTTGCCCAATAAACAATATATGTAAAACTTTTAGATTTAATAAGTCTGCATTAACAAACTTTAATACAATAAAAACAAGTAAAAATAAAATAACTAGGTACGGCAATTGCTATTTAATTAAGAAAAAAGATGACAATAAGTTTCTTTTTGTAAGAAGGCCCAATAAGGGATTACTTGGAGGCATGCTATCTTTTCCATCCTCTTTATGGGTTTTAGATAAAAATGATATTCCAAATGATAAATTATTTGAAGATTTAATTAAGCATGAAAATATAAAAGATTATATACATCATACTTTTAGCCATTTTAATCTGATACTAAATGTATACTATATTATAGTTATTAATAGAGTTGATATTGAAGGTGAGTGGCTTGATATTGGTAATGCTAGAGGCCAGCTACCTTCTTTAATGAAAAAAGTAGCAAATTTGGTTTAATTAGTATTATCTTTTGTCGTTTTATTTTTTCTTATTTTTTCTCTAAGTTTATTAATAGATATGAGTTCACCATTTTTTTCGAAATACCAGAATTGCCAACCATTACAGGCATTATGACCCTGTATTTTTGCACCAACTGAATGAATGGACCCTTCAACTTTTTGATCTGTCATTAAGCTGCCATCTGCTCTAATTACAGCTTTATGCTTTTTATTAATATCATGAAGCTTACTTCCAATTTTAAGCAACCCATTATCTAGTAAATTTCCAAAAGGCACTTTAATTTCACTTTTAAGGTTTTTAGTAATAGTAATTGCCTTTTCATTTAAAATATTTGTTTTTTCTATTCTTTTTTTAGCAAAATGCATATACTCCTTACTTTGCTCTATGCCTATAATTTTTCTAGATAGTTTTTTAGCAACAACTCCGGTTGAACCTGTTCCAAAAAAAGGGTCTAAAATACAATCACCTTTTTTAGTAGAAGAAATTATAATTCTATGAAGTAAGGCTTCAGGTTTCTGAGTGGGATGTAAAGTTTTACCTAATTTTTTGACTCTCTCATTACCAGAACAAATTGGTAATGACCAATCTGAACGCATTTGCTTATCATCATTTGCAACCTTCATAGCTTTATAGTTAAAGGTATACTTAGAAACTTTACTTTTACTTGCCCATATTAAGGTTTCATGTGCATTAGTAAATCTATTGCCTTTGAAATTAGGCATAGGATTAGTTTTATTCCATATTATATCGTTTAAAATCCAAAACCCTAAATTTTGTATTTTTGAGCCTACTCTAAATATATTATGATAAGAGCCTATAACCCATATTGTTCCATCATCTTTCAATAATCTCTTGCATTGACTTAGCCATTTAGCTGTAAACTCATCATAAGCCTCAAAACTATTAAATTTGTCCCATTTATGGTCAACCCCTTTAACATTCGTTTGATCAGGCCTTAACAATGTTTTGGATAGTTGTAAATTATATGGTGGGTCTGCAAATATCATATCTACTGACTTATCTTTCATTTTTGACATTTCTTTAATGCAGTCACCTATTATTAATTTTTCCATATATTTATTCTTTACTTTACGTTTCTAATAATAAAATTTTTATTTAAATAATTTAAAAGATCTTCTATGATACTTAGTTAAGCCATTCAATAGTATTGATTGATAGTGTTCTTTTGTACCATATCCAACATTATTTTTAAAATTATATTTTGGATATTTATTTCCAATTTCTTCCATTAGATTATCTCTATATGTTTTTGCAATTATTGATGCTGCGGCGATCGATATACTTTTAGAATCACCTTTAATAATATTAACGGTTTTGCAGTTTATTGTTGGAGAATGAATGCCATCTATTAGCGCAACTGCAATTGGTATAGTTAAATTTCTATAAGCTCTTTGCATTGCTAGAAGACTAGCATTTAATATGTTTATTTTATCAATTTCAAGACTGTTAGCCTCTCCTATTGCTATATCTATTGCTTTTATTTTTAATTCTTTAGAAATTAAATTTCTTTTAATTTTAGATAATTTTTTAGAATCATTGATTCCTATTGGTATAGAATTAAAATTTAAAACCACTGCTGCAGCCACTACTGGCCCTGCTAGGCATCCTCTTCCAACTTCGTCTATTCCACAAATATAGCCACTAATTTTATCTTGATATGATTTTTCAATAATTATATTAGGCAAAATTTTAGGCATTATTTTTGTTTATTTTGTTTCTCTGTACCAAGATAAGAAAAGTAAAACTAAACTTAAAATAAGAACTAAATACCAAGGAGCTAATGAGGATTGTTGCAGACTTTTAATGAAATATTTTTCATTTTTTATTAAATTTAGATTATCGGTGTCTTCAGTAATTTTATTTTTAGCTAAATATTTTATATTAGGTATATTTTTCTCATTATTTATCCAATTGATTGAACCGGAAGTAAATTTAACTAATGGTTTAACTATATTTTCAGTAGTTCTTACATCTAAATATTCTATTGAGTTACTATTACCCACTATCAATGAGATTTTAGAGTTGCCAGAAGAAAACTTCCATATTCCCTCTTCAGGAGATAAAATTTTACCTATTTGCTTACCTTTACCTATATCTTCTAATAGAATTTCTTTTCTTATATTATCTGGAGATATGCTAATAATTGGTTTTTTATCTATAGTAAGTGAATTCTTGGTAATTATTATAGTATCATTATCTACTCTTGCAGATAATTCGTTTTCCTCCAATTCTGGCTCTTTCATCAACCAATGAACTAGCCTCCTTAGCAGATCTGCTTGTGGTCCTTTATTTGAACCAGGTTTAGTCCATACCCATGATTGATCAGATAATATTTGTGCTACTCTTCCTTGTCCCACTCTATTGAGAACTAGTAATGGTCTTGAATTGGGGCCTTCTAATAATACATCTCCAGCGATAGTTAAACCTTCAACCATTCTATACCATGGTCCCCAGTTAGCACTGCCATTATCTCTTAGATTTGCTGTTACGGGATGCCTTTCTCCATATGAGGTCATAGTTGGGGTAAATTCCTGAACTATGACTTCTCCTGTAGGTTCAGTCGGTAATATATTTTGTAAAGGTGACAGAGATAAACTATAAGGTCCTGCATATGATGGGCCAGAAGCATCTAATAGTGCTCCTCCATTTACTACATATTCCACAACATTTTTTAAATAAAACTGAGGCAAAATACCTCTAAGATGATATTGATCAAATATAATTAAATCAAAATCGTTTAAATTTGCTTGAAATAATTCGCGTGATGGAAATGGAATAAGCGAAAGTTCACCTACTGGAGTTAAATCTTGTTTATTAGGAGGTCTTAAAATTGTAAAGTGAACTAAGTCAACTGAGGGATCTGAATTAAGAAGGTTTCGCCAGCTTCTTAAGCCCATATTAGGTTCTCCAGATACTAGCATTACCTTCAATCTTTCGCGAATAGCATTTATTTCTACAACAGCTTTATTATTTTGCAGAGTTAATTCTTGATCTCCAGGTTCAACTTCAATATTTAAAGAGGTGATTCCTGCTCTTTCTAAAGGCATAGTGATTGTAACAATTTCACCAATAGGTATAGATCTAGATTGTTCTATTTCATCATTCATATTTATGGTGACTAAAGCATTAGGTATTTTTGCTGAAATATCTTCAACTTTAATATCAATATTAATTTCTTCTCCTACAATGCCAAATCTAGGCGCAGACTCTACTATTAGTCTTCTATCTTTCTCTTCTTTTTCTCCAGTAAGTAAAACATTTATAGGTGCTTTAAAATTATGATTTTTTTCAATGTCTGGTGCATCAATAATTTGGCCATCTGTGATTATGATTGCGCCAGCTAGTCTATCATTAGGAATATCTCCAACCATAGCATTTAATGGTTCGAATACTTTTGAGCCTTTTTCTCCATTAATTGTCTTAAATCTGACATCCAAATTATCTATTTTTTCAAGTTCATTCTTAACTGTATTATAAGCTTTTTGAGCAATATCTTTTCTATTATTGATGTCTTGACTAGGACTAAGGTCTAATAGAACTGCAACTGTATCCGGAATATTTTCTCTATTTTCCGATATTATTGTTGGATTAGCCATAGATAAAATAATCAAGCATAATAATATTGTTTTAAAAATATTTCCAGGAGCTTTGAGCCTAAAACCAATAAATATAACAATTATGCTTAGTATTATTAAAATTATTAATAAATTGCTATTAATTAGAGGATAAAAATTTAGACTATTCATAATGTTTACTCACTATTTTTTTGGCTTTTATTATTAAGTCTTTTTAATATAGATTTAATATGCACTTGGTCTGCTTTATAATTACCTGTCATCGCATACATAACTAAATTTATGCCAAAACGATAAGAAAATTCTCTTTGTTTTTCACCTCCTGGTATAACGGTGTATATAGGCTTGTTAGAATTATCTTTTGCCCAAGCGGCTGCCCAATTATTTCCACCTATAATTATTGAAGAAACACCATCTTTAGAGTTTCTAGCCGTTGCTTCGACCCAAACACTTCCTCCTGTATATCTTCCTGGAAGATCATTTAATAAATAAAATGATCTTCTTAATACATGATTATCAGGTACTTCTATCAAAGCAGGTAAATCTAAAGATTCTAATATTTCTTTTAAATATGCTTGTTCTTGGCTTATTTTTTTAGTTATTATATTATTAGGACTTTGATCTCTAGTATCAAATATTATTAGACCACCATTTTTCATATAAAGTTGAATTTTTTTTATGGTTTCATCGTTTAAGATATTATCATTTGCTATAATTGGCCAATAAACTAATGGATAGAAAGAAATATCATCTTTAGTAATATTTATGGCTATGGGAGGACCTGCTTCAACAGACGTCCTTTCTTTTAAAACCTTTGTTAGTTCTGTTAAACCTAAATAAGAGGTGGCATCTATTTCCTCATCAAGTGTTAGAATATATGCTAAATGTGTTTCTAAAGCAGATGTTTTACTTTCAGCTTCAGCTATATTTGAGTTAAGAGATATCTGAAAAATTGATAATAGAATGATTAATTTTGTTAAACCAAACATTTTATTTATATTAATTTTTCCTCTAATATTTAGACTTATGAAATAATCTAAAAATACTAAAATTAATAATAAAACTAATAAATATGATTTAAATTCAAATGTATTTTTGGAGTAAAAGTCTTCAATAATTGTTTCATCTGAGAATGTTATTGTTTGAGGTGATAATGATTCTAATGAATTCCCTAAGTTAAGTGATCTCATAAATAATTCATTTCCATAAAAACCAGGGGCATGTCCAGAAGAAGGTATTACATTTTCGCTAATAAAATTTGTAGGAAGAGCGTCGTTGGAGGGTTCAACTAACCTTCCAAACCCATCTAATACACTATATGGTGGTAACGGAATATTATCTGAATTATCCATAGTTCCTGATGCCATATTAATGATTTTATCCAATATTTCTACAAAAGTAGCTGTTAAGGGCAAATTTGACCAATCTGCGTTAGCAGTTATATGAAAAAAAACGTTCCATCCTTTTTCATATTTTTCCCCAGTAATAAGTGGCGTTCCATCCTCAAGTGTAGCCCATGTTTTAGAAATTAAATCTGAGGATGGTTCTGCTATAACTTGTTTTTCGATGAGAATATCACTATCTATATTAATTCCGAACAATGGGGAACCTTTAGGGAAGTTTTTAATAGTTACCGGTTTAGACCAACTTAAAGCACCACCAAATGATCTAGAATCAACAGATCTTAATTTTACTGGAAGTAAATCAGTATTTGATCCTTCCAAGTTTGGTCCTGCAAATCTAATTAATATTCCCCCATTCTTAATCCAATTTTTTAATTTTAAGTTGACTTCATCCGCCAGAGTACCAACACCTGGTAAAATTATTACAGACAATTGGTTTTGGATAAGTTCTTCTATTTGAGAAATTTCAACTTTGTGAAAAGAATTAATGGCTCTATCTAAATAATAAGCGGGAGATAGAAGCGGCTGAGTCCTAAAAGTTTCTTTATCACCATAAATACCAACATTTCTCTTTCTCCATTTTTCATCAAATAAATAAACTGCTCCCGCGTTATTAGTGTTTTCAATTGAGATAGTTATTAATTCCTTTCTTAATTCATTTGGTATTAAAAAATCAGTATTAATAATTCTCTCATTTTCTTTAAAAGAAACTTTTTTTCTATTAAGTAGTTTACCATTATTACCATTTGCTCTTATAAATATTGTTTCTTCAACTGAACCAACATTTCTCTGAATTTCTATTAATAAATTGTTATTAGAAGTATTGCTTACATTTTTTATTATTTTTACAGGAGAGTTATTTAAAAAATCAATAATATTTAGGTGGCCAATGTCCTCTAATTTTTTAGAAAATATTTGGGAGCTATCATCATTTTCATGATCAATGCCATCCCACAACCAAACAATATTATAATCTTTACTTTTAGGTAAATTCTCTATTTTCTTGATAAGTAATTTATAATCTGATGGCCATGGATTAGGCGTTAAAAGTTCTACATAAGATTTAGCACCTGCCGCATCTAAGAGTAATAATTTATCTTCTAATAAGTTATTTTTGGGAGCGGTAGGGAGAACTATTATTGGTATTTTTTGTTGTTCAGCTCTATCTATATATTCTAATAAATTTTCTTTTCTTTTTTCCCAATTAATTGAGGATGACCAACCATTATCAATAATTAATAATAAGGGGTTATCATTTAAAAATTTCGGTTTAGCATTATAAACTGGTTGTGAAAAAGCTAATATTAATATTATAACCAAAAAAATTCTAAATAATAACAGCCATAAAGGAGTATTGCCTGCAGTTTCTTCCTCATTATTAATATTATTTAAAAACCGCATAGCAGGAAAATAAATTATTTTTGGTGCTGGTGGATATATTTTTAGTAGCAACCAAACACCAGGAATAGAAAGCAGGGCCCATAATGCTAGAGGGTTACCAAATGACAATGCTAATAAAAAAGACATATTTATGACCCTAATACTAATTTATTAGAATTAGTCATTAAGTTGCATATTTTATTTAATGAAGCACTCGGTTCTTCATTTGAAGTGTCTATGAAATATTTCCAGGAATATGAATTAGCTAGTTTATTCAATTTTTCTATATGTACTTTTAACGCTTTTTTATAATTACTGCGGACCGACTCAGCTTTCCCTATAAGTATATTTTTTTCCCCCTCAAGACCATTAAAATTTATCCTACCATTATAAGGAAAGTCAATTTCAGCTGGATCTAATATATGAATTAATATCCCGTTTATACCTCTATTAGATAACTCCTTAATAGTTTTTTCATTTTCTTTTATATTATTTAAAAAATCGCCAATTAATATTACATTAGAATTGTTTTTAATATCGTTAAGATTTGGAATTGATTTATAACTACCTTTAACTTCTTTAGTAATTTGATTTGAAATAAAGCTTATTGCCTCCTTACCCTTTAATAATTTTGAATTAATTCCGTTTAAGGCAATATTTTCTCCAGATTTAGACAAAATTATAGTTAAAGCTAATGTAAATAAATTTGCTCGATCTTTTTTTGTGTCAATAGTATCTGAGGAGCTAAAATTCATTGATTTGGAAGTATCTCTCCATATAAAAAAGTTTTGAAGAGTTTGTAATTCTTTTTCTTGAATAAATGTTTCATTGGATTTCGCAGTTTTTTTCCAATCTATTAAGTGTGCAGAGTCCCCATATTCATATTTTCTAAATTGCCAAAAATTATCTCCTACCCCATCTTTATTTCGATTATGCAAACCTTCCCAAATAGTATTAGCTATTCTATCAGCTTTAATATATAAGGTGGCAATTTGACTTGATAATTCTTCAGCTTTTAATCGCATATTTTATTACTAGCTTATTTTAGAAGTTTAGTTAATTCATCTATAATTTTATTAAGAGAATTACCATCTGCTCTAGCAGAATAATTAAGATTCATTCTATGTTTTAAAATAGGTTCAGCTAAAGCTATAACGTCATCTACCGAAGGAGACAGCCTTCCTTGTAACACAGCTCTTGATCTACAAGCAATCATCATAGCCTGACTGGATCTAGGGCCTGGTCCCCATGCTAAACTATTTTTTACTGATTTTATTTTTGACGTTTCAGGTCTCGCGCTTGTAACTAAAGTTAAAATAGCTTCTATAACCTGCTCTCCAACTGGAATTGATCTGATTAAATTTTGAGCTGTAATTAACTGCTTAGCTGTAATTAATTTCTTAGGCTTTATTTCTTCTATACCAGTTGTAGCAATTAGCATTTGTTTCTCTGCTTCTTTATTTGCATAAGTAATATTGACCTGCATTAAAAATCTATCTAATTGAGCTTCTGGTAAAGGATATGTTCCTTCTTGCTCTATAGGGTTCTGTGTGGCTAAAACATGGAATGGTTCAGGTAAATCATAATTTTTTCCTGCTATAGTAACTCTTCTTTCTTGCATAGCTTGAAGTAATGCTGATTGTGTTCGAGGACTGGCTCTATTTATTTCATCGGCAAGCAGAAATTGAGAAAAAACAGGACCTTCTATGAATTTAAACCCTCTTTTCCCTTTTATTGATTCCTCTAAAATTTCTGATCCTAAAATATCAGTAGGCATAAGGTCGGGGGTAAATTGAATTCTTTTTCTCGTTAAACCCATAATTGTTCCTAAGCTTCTTACTAATCTGGTTTTTGCTAATCCAGGAAGACCTACTAAAAGTGTATGTCCTCCTGATAGTAATGAAATAATGATTTTATCTATCACCTCATCTTGACCAAAAATAATTTCTTTTACATGGTTTCTGACTTTAGCTAGATCAATATTAAGTTTTTCTATTGCTTTAATTTCTTTCGATGATTTTTTTACCATTATGAACTATCCTGATATGTATAAAAAAGACTATGTTAGTATACGGTTGTTATCATAGTTTCAGATGAAATTAAATTAAAAATTATATAATAGATTTTTTTTGTAGTTTTAGCTAGATATTTATTATGAATGAAGCTCCCTTTTTAATAGACCAGAATGGTGATTGGTATTATCAAAAATCTAAAATTACTCGTCACTCAATGGTTAAACTTTTTTCTACTATTCTTGTTAGGGATGAGAATAATACTTTTCATTTAAGAACTCCTGTAGAAGATGTTCTGGTTAAAGTAATAGATGCGCCTTATATTATAAAAGAAATGCATTTAAAACATAAAGATAATTTTTCATATATTTACTTCAAGACAAACGTTGATTATGAGTTTATGCTTTGTAAAAATAACCCCATATGGCTAGAACAAAAATATAATTCTAATGAATTACTTCCTTATGTTTTGGTAAAAAAAGGTTTAATAGCAAAACTATCGAGGACTATTTATTACCAATTGGTAGATTTATTGGTAGTGAAAAAAATTAAAAATATATCACACTATGGTATATGTAGCGGAAAAGATTTTTTTATATTTGATGAACCTTCTTTAAGAGAAGAGTATTTAAACTTGGATTATAACTTTGAATAATTTTTATTTAAAAATTGAAAAAACACTTTTGCATAGAGAAGAATTACTAATAGCTGATATGTCATTAAGTTATAAAAATAAAACTGAATTTACTGACAAAAAAAAATATAAAATTGCAGCAGTTTTGTTTCCGTTAATTGAAAAAAAAGAAAAAATTAACGTAATTTTAACTACAAGGTCTAAAAGTGTAGGGTCACATCCTGGGCAGGTTTGTTTTCCTGGTGGAAAACTTGATAAAAATGATAACAGTATAATAAGCTGTGCTAAAAGAGAGGCTTTTGAAGAAATTGGTATTCAAAATACGGATATAAAAGTTTTAGGGCAAATAGATCAATGTATTACGGGAACAAATTATAAAGTAACACCAATAATTGGTTCTGTGAGTAATAATTTTATACCTAAAATTCAAGCGTCAGAAGTTGCAGATATTTTTGAGGTTCCATTAGACTTTTTTTTGGATAAAAATAATCTAAATAGAAAAAATGCAGAGTATAAAGGTAAGAATTATTCATATTATGAATATAATTGGAAAGATAAAAGAATATGGGGATCTACAGCAAGAATGATTGTTAATTTTTGCGAAATAATGAAATTATATTAGAATAAAAATATAAAGGAAACATTAAATGAGTGTATTTATTATCAGATTCTTACCAATAATAATATTTTTATTATTACTTTTGTTATGGTTTTTATTTACTAGAAAAAGTAAGAATGAAAATGGTACCCAAAAAGCTCCTTGGTTTATTTTTATTATCATTGCTATAATAGTATTTGGAATAATTTTAGTCTCATTTAGGTTTATTCAATTTGGTGAAGAGCCAGGCGGTAAATATGTACCTCCAAAGCTTACAGAAGATGGAATAGAACCTGGTCATGTTGAGCGTTAATTTAAATAGAAATCCTCCATGGTCCTCTGGTGTTCCCCTTAAGATATTACAGACTCTGGGTGGATCAGATAAAACTATGATTGTTGGAGGAGCTGTAAGAGATTGGCTTAGTGACGAACCTGTAGATGATATTGATTTTGCAACAAAGTTATTACCAGAAGAAGCTATGAAAATTCTATTAGATTCAGGATTTAATGTTAAACCTACCGGAATAGAGCATGGAACTATTACTGTATTTAAAGATAATAAATCATATGAAATAACTAGTTTAAGAAAAGATATTCTTACAGACGGTAGACATGCAAAAGTTGTGTTTGGTGGCACATGGGAAGAAGACGCTAATCGAAGAGATTTTACTATTAATGCTTTATATTCTGATGAATATGGATCAATATTAGATTTTACAGGTAAGGGTTTTAAAGATTTAGAAAATAAAAAGCTAAGATATATTGGAGAACCCAGTAAAAGAATAAAAGAAGATTACCTAAGACTTTTAAGATATTTTAGGTTTTTATCAAGATACTTAGATAATATTGATAAAGCTTCAATGGATGCGAGTATTTTGTTAGCAAAAAATCTTAATTTATTATCTGCTGAAAGATTATTATTAGAATTTAATAAAATTTTATTAAGTAAAAATGCTATTAATATTCTTGATAAAATAATAAAAAATGATGTTTTAACTAATATATTTATTCCTGTATTAATTGATAATTATCAGTTAAATAAAAGTTTGTTAAAAAATATTTTAGCTAAGTTAATAAATTATAAAGATAGATTGAATTATCCTTTTGTAATTTATGTTTCTTTTTTAATAACTTCCATAGAACAAAAAGAGACTAATAAAAATAATATAATATCATTAGTTATAAAAAAATTTAAATTATCTAGGGAAGATAAAAGATTATTAATAAGAAATATAGATTGGCTATTAAATATAAAAAAAATAAATAAAATTACTATAATTAATCTTTGGCTTGATTATGGAGAATTAGAAGTTATGGATTTTAAGGATATATTAATAATAAATGATATTAGTATAAAAAACGATTTAAAGAACGCTTTTAATAAACCTCCCCCTAAATTTCCTATTTCTGGGAAAGATTTGATTAAAAAAGGCTTAAAAGAAGGGAAAGAAGTTGGTCAGGTTCTAAACCATATCAGAGATTGGTGGATATTAAATGATTGCAAACCATCATATAGTGAATGTTTAGATAAAATTAAAAACTTTGACAATTAAATGTTATAAATTATTAAGATTTTTTAAATTTTTATTTCCAGGAAACTTGGGGAGGCAATGACATAAATATAGCATCAATATTGCCTTCAGTTTTTAGTCCAAATGCAGTTCCTCTATCATAGAGCAAGTTAAACTCTACATAACGCCCTCTTTTAAAGAGTTGATCCATTTTTTGTTTTTTAGTCCAAGATAAATTAATTTTATCAGATACTATTTTAGAATAAGTTTTTATAAAAGTCTGACCAATATCTTTCACAAATTCATAATCTTTATCAAAATCATCTTCAAGATAATCAAAAAATATTCCACCTAATCCTCTTTTTTCTTTTCTATGGGGCAGGTAAAAATATTCATCACACCATTTTTTATACTTAGGATAGTATAACGGATTATAATTATCGCACGTTTTTTTTAAGCTGTTATGAAAGAAATTACTGATAGCCTTCGATTTATTTGCATAAGTAGGTGTAAGATCAGTTCCTCCACCAAACCAATTTTTTGTGGTCCTAATAAATCTTGTGTTAAAATGAGCTGCAGGGATTAAAGGAGAATGCATATGAGCAACTAAGGAAATTCCAGTTGCATAAAAATTTGGGTTAGATTTAGCGCCAGGTATTTTATTTTTCATTTCTTCAGAAAAAGATCCCATTACAGTAGAAATATTAACACCTACTTTTTCAAAAACTCTTCCGTACATTAAAGACATTACTCCGCCTCCACCTTGAGTAAAACCTTTGTCTGCTTTTCTTTTCCATGATTTTTTCTTAAATTTACCAGGCTTTAAATTATTATTTGAAGAATTTAGTAAACTATTTTCTATATTTTCAAATTCTAAGCAAATTTGATCTCTGAGATTAAAAAAATTTTTCTCTATAAATTTATATTGATCATAATTACTTTTATTTTTATTCATAGGGCACTATATATAATGGTAAATTTATATCCATAATTTAAATTAAAAATTTAGCTTGAAAAAAGCTTGTCTAATAATATTTTAATCTGTAGTAAGTACATAATTTAATTTAATTTATAAAAATGTCAAAATTATAAATGAGAGTTCTTTCAAAATTATAGATAAATATTTTTTTATTTTTATTAATAGAGGTAAATAAATTGAAAAATAATCCAACTGATGAAAAAAAAACTAGAAGAGATTTTATTCATATAACTTCAGGAGTTACTGTCGCAACTGGTATAGCAGCAGCAGGGTGGCCTTTGATAGATCAAATGAATCCATCTGCTGATGTATTAGCATTAGCTACTGTGGAAGTTGATCTAGAACCTTTACAACCTGGCCAGTCTATTAGTGTACTTTGGAGAGGCAAGCCATTATTTATTAGATATAGAACAGAAGAAGAAATTTCTAAGGCTAATGATATAGATCTTAACGCATTAAAAGATCCGCAACCAGATGAAGATAGAGCTAAAAATTCAAAATATTTAGTCATGATAGGAGTTTGTACTCATCTTGGCTGCGTTCCTTTAGGTCAGGAGGGAGAATATGGGGGATGGTTCTGTCCATGTCATGGTTCTCATTATGACACCTCAGGTAGAATTAGAAAGGGGCCAGCTCCTACTAATTTAGAAATACCTCCTTATGTTTTTTTAGATGAAACTACTATTAAAATAGGATAATTAGATGAAAGGCTTTTTTTATGAGTAATATTAAAAACGGTAAAGGTGTTATAGGATGGATAGATTATAGACTACCTATATTTAGTACGCTACAACATACTTTAATCGATTACCCTACACCCAGAAATTTAAATTATTGGTGGAATTTTGGATCATTAGCAGGAATATTTTTAATGATTCAAATTATTACAGGTATCGTTCTTGCAATGCATTATACTCCAAGTGTTGAAGGAGCTTTTGCGAGTATTGAACATATAATGCGAGACGTAAATTATGGTTGGTTGATCAGATATATACATATGAATGGAGCATCATTTTTCTTCATAGTTGTTTATATTCATATATTTAGAGGTTTATATTATGGGTCATATAAGTCTCCTCGGGAAGTATTATGGTGGTTAGGTTTAATAATATTATTACTTATGATGGCTACTGCTTTTATGGGTTATGTTTTACCTTGGGGGCAAATGAGTTTTTGGGGTGCAACAGTTATAACAAATTTATTTTCCGCTGTTCCTGTGGTAGGTACTGCAGTAGTTGAATGGCTTTGGGGAGGATTTGCGGTAGATAATGCTCTTTTAAATCGTTTTTTTGCATTACATTATCTTTTTCCATTTTTAATTGTTGGCGTTGTTATTTTACATATAGTAGCTCTTCACACGCATGGATCTAACAATCCATTAGGTATAGATAGAAAAGGTCCTCAGGATTCTATTCCTTTTCATCCATATTACACTATTAAAGATTTGTTTGGGCTTAGTTTTGTATTAACTATTTTTGCTGCAGTTGTTTTTTATGCTCCAGATTTCTTAGGGCATCCTGACAATTATATACCTGCTGACCCTTTAAAAACTCCTGCTCATATTGTTCCTGAATGGTATTTTTTACCTTTTTATGCAATTTTAAGAGCCGTTCCAGATAAATTAGGTGGAGTGATTGCCATGATCAGTGCTATTTTAATTTTATTTGCACTCCCATGGTTAGATACTTCAAAGGTTAGATCTGCTACATTTAGGCCTATCTATAAAAAATTCTTTTGGTTTTTGTTTATAGATGTGATTATTTTGACATGGGTAGGTGGTAGTCCAGCAGAAGGACACTTTATTTTAATTGGACAATTGGCGACAATATATTATTTTGCACATTTTATCATATTTATGCCCATAATAGGAATAATAGAAACTCCTAAACCACTACCTAATAGTATATCTGAGTCAGTTTTAAATAAACCTATAAAAGATGGAACATAGCTATGAAAAATTATTATCAAATTATTAAGATATTTTTTATATCTTTTATTTTAATAAATGCTTTTTTAAGCAATGTTTTTGCCGCTGGGTCAGATGCCAAAATTACAAAGATGAATTTTTCGTTTGACGGTATTTTTGGAGTAATTGATAAAGCTTCAGCAAGAAGAGGATTACAGGTTTATAATGAAATATGTGCGGGATGTCACAGTTTAGAACATGTTTCATATAGAAACCTAATTGATATTGGTTTTTCTAATGAACAAGTAAAGGAATTTGCATCACAATTTGAAGTTATGGCTGAACCAGATTCAGATGGTGAAATAAGCATGCGTCCAGCTATTCCATCAGATAGGTTTGTCAGCCCATATCAAAATGATAATCAAGCTAAAGCAATGAATAATGGAGCTATCCCTCCAGATCTGTCTCTAATAATAAAAGCAAGGGCAGGAGGGGCAAGCTATTTTTACAGTCTTTTAAAAGGATACGAAGAGGCGCCTGAAGACAAGGAGTTGTCAAATGGCTATTATAATATTGCCTATCCAGGAAACGTTATAGCAATGCCACAGCCTTTATATGGAGATGATGTAGAATACTTAGATGGTACAGAAGCTAGCATGGAACAAGAAATAGTAGATTTAATTTCATTTCTTGCATGGACTGCTCAACCAGAACTTAATGATAGAAAGTCTATGGGATTTAGAGTTTTTCTTTTTCTAGTTTTTATGACAACTGTTTTATTTATTTCTTATAGAAAAATATGGAAGAAAATTAAAAGCTAGCTAAATCTTTTTAGTATATTCTGCAACTTATTTTTTGCTTCTTCAGGCCTAGCTTCTTTAGGTGTAATTAAAGCATAATCTAAAGCACTATATGCTGGGTCATTCCAGTCCCAATCTATTTTTGTAATATTATTTATAATATTGTTTAATAAATTTTTAGCATTTAATGAATTAGTATTAAGCACTTTTATAATGCTATCAACAGTAACTGCATCATGATCAGGGTGCCAACAATCATAATCGGTTACCATTGCAATAGTTGCATAAGCAATCTCAGCTTCTCTTGCTAGCTTTGCCTCTGGCATATTAGTCATACCTATAACATCACAGTTCCAAGATCTATATAGATTAGATTCTGCTAATGTTGAGAATTGAGGACCTTCCATAGCTATATATGTTCCACCATTGAGAATATTTATATTATCAGGAGCTGATTCAAATATAATATTTCCAAGTTTTTTTGATGTAGGTTTGGCCATAGATACGTGCGCAACAATTCCATCATTAAAAAAAGTTTTACTTCTTGCAAATGTTCTATCTATAAATTGGTCAATAATTACAAAGTCACCAGGTTTAATATTTTCTTTAAGACTTCCAACAGCAGACAATGATATTATATCTGTCACTCCTAATGATTTTAAACAGTCAATATTAGCTCTATAATTTATATTAGATGGAAGTAAATTATGTTTTTTTCCATGTCTAGGCAGAAAGGCTATATTTATACCCTTTATAAGGCCTGTTAGAATTTCATCAGATGGATCTCCAAATTTTGAAGATATATTAAGCCATCTTGAATTTGATATATTATCTAAATCATATATACCACTTCCGCCTATAATTCCTAAATAGGGTTTCTTTTTCCGCATTTATTATCGCACACCTAATAAAATAATTTCAAAAATAAGAGTAGAATTGGCTGGAATTAAACCATTTCCTACTGCTCTATTACCATATCCCATTGAAGGAGGAATTACTAAACATCTTTTACCATCTTCCTTCATTCCAATTAGACCTTCTTCCCATCCTTGAATTACCATGCCTTGTCCTAGAGATAACTGAAATGGCATACCTCGCTCTATAGAAGAGTCAAATTGACTTCCTTTAGCATCACAATAATTAGTAGCTTCTTTTTTTGAATCAAATAACCAGCCAGTATAGTGGACAGCAACTTCTTTCCCTTTAACAGCAGTTCTTCCATTACCTAATTCTAAATCGGTAATTATTAGTTCTTTTGGTCCATCCATAGCATATGTATTATTACATATAATAAGTAAAATAAAAGTAATAAATAATAATATACTTTGTGGTTTAAATATTAAATTAAGTTTCATTTGAGGCTCCTATCTATATTATTACAATGAATCTTTTAAAAATTCTATTGTCCTTTTAAATGCTAAATCTCTATTTTCTTTATTAAAGTTTTTTCTTTGGTCGCAAAAAAAGCCATGATCAGCATTTTTATAATTATGAATTATTATAGCTGGTTCTTTATTTTTAGAAAATTCTATTATTTTTTTTTGGTCTTCTTTATTTATTGTAGGATCTTCCTCAGCTAAATGAACTAAAGTGGAACATCTGGGGTTTTTATCTAAGAAACTAGCAATTTGGGAGCCATAAAAACATACAGATGCATCTAATCCATAAGCTGTACAAGCAGCTCTCCAAGACAATGAGCCTCCATAACAAAAACCAATTGTGGCTACATTATAACTTACTTTAAGGTTAGCTATACAGCTTAATATGTCCATAGTGGGTAAATCCCAACCTAATTTCTCTTTAAGACTTTTCCCTTTTTTTATTTCATCAGTTGAGTATCCAAGATTAACATCATCTTCAATTCTAAAATAAATATCTGGCACCCAAGTGACAAATCCTTCATTTGAAAACTTTTTAGCAACATCCTTAATATGATCATTTACTCCAAAAATTTCTTGAATTAAAACAATTGCTCCTATCCTTTCTATAGATGGCTCATATATATAAACAGGTATATCCTTATCATCGGCTGATTTAATTTTTATTTTATTACTCATCTTACATTCCTATATACTTTTAAACGTTAAACCTAAATACAATAATATCTCCGTCTATTACAACATATTCTTTTCCTTCTGTTCTAACGTAACCATTTTCTCTAGCTTGTTGCTCTCCTCCAATTGTAACGTAATCTTCAAATGCAATAGTTTCAGCAGCAATAAAACCCCTAGAGAAATCATTATGAATTTTTCCCGCAGCCTCTTTTGCGATTGTACCTTTTTTAATAGTCCATGCTCTAACTTCCTTGGGACCTGCAGTAAAATATGTTATTAAATCTAAAAGGCCATAGCCTGCTTTTGATAATTTCTCTAAACCTGATTCTTTGAGGTTCATTGCATTTAAAAACTCTTTTCTTTCTTCTTTGTCAGCTATTTCTGAAATTTCAGATTCTAATTTAGCTGACAGTGTAATTGTTTTTATTCCTTTAGATAGCCCAAATTCAGTTAATTGTTGAGAGTAATTATTTCCTTTAACTGAAGCATTTTCATCTACGTTTGCCACGAACAAAACTGGTTTTATTGTTAATAAATTCAGCTGCTTTACAATTATAAAATTTTCTTTTGAAAATTCTATTTCTCTTGCTGGGATTCCATTTTCGAGTTTTATAATAATTTGTTTCATTAATTCCATAGTTACTTTAGATTCTTTATCTCCCCCTTTAGCTTTTTTCTCTATAGAGGTTATTCTCTTACTAAGGCTTTCTAAGTCTGAGAGCATTAATTCTGTTTCTATTATTTCAATATCATCAAGAGGGTCTATTTTATTATTAACGTGAGTAATATCATTATCATCAAAACATCTTATTACATGACAAATAGCATCTACTTCCCTGATATTTGCTAAAAACTGGTTACCAAGTCCTTCTCCTTTACTTGCACCTTGTACCAAGCCCGCTATATCAACAAAATCTATAAAGGTAGGAATAACTTGTTTAGGATTATTTATTTGAGCCAATTCATCTAATCTATTATCAACTAATGCTACGCGTCCTATATTTGGCTCTATAGTACAAAAAGGGTAATTTTCTGCATTTGCAGAACTTGTTTCTGTAAGAGCATTGAATAGAGTCGATTTTCCTACATTGGGTAAGCCTACAATGCCACAGTTGAAGCCCATTTTATTATCCTTTTCTTATAATTTCTGAAAGTGCTTGAGATAAATTATTAATATTATTAATAATATATTCTAAATTTGAGCTTAAATTATTAATAACTGGACCTATTATAGATAATTCGTTCTTATTAAAATCTCCCAAAACATAGTTATTAACTAGTTGCCTATCTCCAGGATGACCTATCCCAATTCTTATTCGAATATAATCTTCACCAATATGATTATCAATACTTTTTAATCCATTATGCCCGCCTGAACTTCCTCCAACTTTAGCTCTAATATCTCCAACTTCAAGATCTAAATCATCATGAATTACAATAATCTGCTCATTTTTAAGTTTATAAAAACTTTTTATAAGACTTAAGCTCTGACCAGATAAATTCATAAATGTTTGAGGTTTAACTAGCGTTAAAGGGTGGTTATTAATTTGACATTTTATGATATGAGATTGAAATTTATTTCTTAATGGAGAAAAAGAATATTTTTTTATTATATTATCAATAGTAATAAACCCAACATTATGTCTATTCATTCTATACTTAGTTTCTGGATTACCTAGCCCAACTAAGAATAACACTGGTTTGCTTCCATTCTATAAATTAATTATTCTTCTTTTTTATCATTTTCTTCTGCAGTTTTTTCTTCACTAGAACTAGTATCTGTTTCAGCTGCATCTCCCTCACCTTCTTCTCCTTCAGCACTTTCTGCTGCTTCTTCCTCTGAAGTAAGAGCTGCAGGGGCTACGACACTAGCAATAATAAAATCTCTGTCAGTAATAGTCGGAGTGACTCCATCCGAAACATCTTTGATATTACTAAAACGAATAGAATCTCCTAATTCAAGACCAGTAAGGTCAATAATAAAGAGTTCTGGGATATTAGATGCAGGACAAGATACTTCTATATTATATCTTACAATATTTAATATACCCCCTTTTTTAATTCCAGGACATTCTTCTTCATTTTCAAATTTTACTGGAACCTCAATTGTGACTTTAGTATTATCACTAACTCTTAAAAAATCTATATGTTCAGCCTTATCAGTAACTGGATGAATAGAAATTTCTTGAGGTAAAACTTTTATATTTTCTTTTTCTATCTCTAGATTACATAACCTATTAAAAAATCCTTCTTTTCTAAGTTCAGCATTTAAATCTCTCTCTTTTATTGAGACCGCAATAGGCTCTATTTTATTACCATAAACAATAGCCGGTATTCTTCCTTCTCTTCTTAACTCCCTTGATTTACCCTTTCCGACAGATTTTCTTGTTTCTGCTGAAAGGTTAGATGTCATTACCATTGTTTACTCCTATTAATAATTAAATAAATATTCTTATTTACAAAATTTAACATTAGTCAAATAAGCTAGAAACTGAACTATCTGAACTAATTCTCCTTATAGCTTCTGCTATTAGTGGGGCTAGGTTTAATATACGTATGTTACTTGCGTCAAGGATTAATTTACTTGGAGCTATACTATCTGTAATTACTAGCTCATTTAATTTAGAATTTTTTATTCTTTCTATAGCTGGACCAGATAAAACTCCATGCGAAATATATGCTGAAACACTTTTAGCGCCTGCATCAATTAAAGCCTCTGCTGCATTACATAATGTACCTGCTGTATCCACTATATCATCTACTATAATACAATCACGGTTATTTATATCTCCTATTATATTCATTACTTCTGATTCGTTAGCTTTATCTCTTCTTTTATCTACTATAGCTAGATCACCGTTAATTCTTTTAGCTATACCTCTAGCTCTTACAACACCCCCTACATCTGGAGAAATTATTACTAAATCCTTATTTTTATAGTTTTTTATAATATCTTTTGTAATTACTGGAGCAGCATATAAGTTATCTACAGGTATATCAAAAAAACCTTGAATTTGTCCTGCATGTAAATCTATTGTTAAAAGTCTATCTATACCTGCCGTAGTAAGAATATCCGCAATTAATTTAGCTGATATAGGTGTTCTAGGACCAACTTTTCTATCTTGTCTAGCATATCCAAAATATGGAATAATAGCAGTAACTGTACTCGCTGAAGCCCTTTTTAATGCATCAATTGTAATCAATAATTCCATTATGTGGTCGTTTGCGGGCATAGAGGTTGATTGAATTACAAATATATTTTTACCTCTAACATTCTCATTTATCTCAACAAATACTTCTTGGTCTGAGAATCTAGTAACAGTTACATCAATAATTTTAACTTTTAATTCTTTACTAATTTGATTTGCAAGAATTGGATTACTATTACCTGAAATTATATGCATATCTGAGCCTTATAAAATTATTAAAGATAAATATATTATAAACATAAATTAGCGTAATATATATGATAATAAATATATTAAATCCATTTATTATTATAGATTTATCATCATATTAAGCTCTGTTATTGACATTTCAATAATTTTATTTGAAATTTCCTCCCACGCATAGTTAAGGATGGATTTTTTTATTATATTTTCTTGTTTAATAGAACCTATAAAATTTTCATTTTTATCTAATATTTCCCAATTAATACTAATTTTTATTTTATTATTATCAATATTATTAAAATCAAAGAAAATTTTGATAAAAAAATAGTTGGCAAAGTTTTTATTTACAATAGTTTTTTGGTCTATAACCTGTATCGAATTTTGAGAATAGATTTCTTTTAATTTATTAAGAAAAATATTTTCAAGTTTTTTATTATTTTTTAACCCTTTTAATTCTATAATTTTTAAATATTTTTTTTTATTTAGTTTTAGAACTACTGTCTCAATAAAATCAGCTAATTGAATAGATATTAAATTTTGAATATCATTGTCATTAATACTTTTTTTAGATAATTTCATTTCTAATTTATTAATCTTTTTCTCTGAATTAGAAATATTAAAAATTATTTTTTTTAAATTATCTTGTGGGTAATTAATAAGTGTTGAAGTAATTATATAACTTTTTTTATTAAAATATTTATGACTGGCTAAAATATTTTTTTTTATCAGTTCACTTTGAATTTTATCTTTCAAAAATAGATTGGTTTGATTATTAAGACCAATAATATTTTTAATATATATTACAGAATTAATTGAGTCATAAGTTGGGGCAGAGGTTTTTGAATTTTTAAATGGTTTATCTATAATTAAGCAACCAGTAATTATGAATAAAAAAAATATATATATTAAATACTTAATCATTATATTTCATTGATAGAAATAGTGGATATCATTCTACCACAATCGCCTACACCTTGTTGAAAATTTCTTCTGAAACTAAAAAACATATTTTCTTCTAGGTAAGTATCTCTTCTTGAATTAGAAATATTTTTTAAATTTATACCATTAACTAACGCCTCATCTTTTATATAATCTGGTAAGTTAAATTTATATCCTTTGTTATAAAAATTAATAAAATATTTTTTATTATTAATATTTTTACTTATAAATTTATTATAAAAATCTTCTTTAACATCATAAGACTTAGGCCCTATACATGGACCTATAGATAATTTTATATTAGCTGTTTTTGATTGAATTTTTATAAAGCTATTAATTGTATTAGTTAAAATATTTTTTAACGCGCCTTGCCATCCTATATGGACTGCAGCAATTATATTTTGTACAGGGTCAAATAATAAGACTGGAGCACAGTCCGCAGTTAAAATCCCTAAAACTATATTAGGTTTATTAGTTATTATTGAATCTGCTTCTATTTCAGACGTTTGGACGTTTAAATTATTTATAAAAAGGATTTTGCTGCTATGAACTTGTTTAACTGTTTTTAAATTTTTAATACTTAATTTATGATAGTTGCAAATTAACTTTCTATTATTATATACGTTTTCTTTATAATCATGCGAATTAAAACTACAATTAAGACTGTAATTATTATTGTCTGAATAACCACCATTTTTAGTAAAAAAGCCATGAGTAATATTTTTAAACTTTAGATTATTACTTAAAATTGGTTTCAATTTATTATTATGCATTTTGGAAACCTGCGGGCTGCAATTTTTCTTCAGAAGTTATTATTATGGCTTCAAATAAACTTCCCATTTTATCATTTGATATCAATCTATAATAATCATTTAATATTTCTTCTTTTTTATTAGGGTTGTTTTTTATTAGCTGTTCACATCTAATATCAATACCTAAATTTTTTAAAAATATATTCTGTTTTATTGGACCGTAAACATAAGCCTTAAGTTCTTTTGCAATATTTTTTATAAGTGCAAAATCTACTTTTGTGGATAGATCACATTCGCCTGGATATAGAAGGGGGTTTATATATTTATGCTCTTTAACAGCTTGAAAAGAACCATATAAATCTTTTTTATCTAGTGCGTAATCAATAATTAAAAAAGCTCCTCTTTGCTCCAAAACTTTTTTAATTATTGAAGTAGTGATATTAACAATGGCAGGGCTAAATTCAATTATAACATTATTTTTTAAATATTCTGGTAAAATATATTCATACGGGGACGGATTTATATCATGAATAAAACGCAGATCATTTTTTGAATCAATGTCTATAAGTCGTTCATGCCACTTATCATTTACTTTAATAAATTGATGAATTGGAAGTGCATCAAAAAATTCATTGGCATAAAGCATGGTAAATCCTTTTGGTATATCATTAATATCGGTAAATGATACAGACTTTGGGACATTTAGCTTTTGTTCTTCTGATAATTTTGAAGATGCTTCTATAAAAATAGGTTGGATTTTTTTTGAAAGAATTTTATCTACGTTATTTATTGCTCTTAAAGCATCTTTCATCATAGTTCCTCTACCTCCTCCTATATCGATTAATATTGGAGAATCAGGTTTATTACATTTATACCAAAAGTCTACAAACGCTAACCCAACAAGTTCTCCAAATATTTGACTTATTTCTGGAGAGGTAATGAAATCTCCTTTAGCGCCAATTACATTATTTCTATTATAGTAACCATATTTTGGAGCTAACAAACAATCAGACATATAATCTGCAATTGTAATTGGTCCTTGTAATTTTATTTTTTTTATAAAATGTTCTTTCAAAATTTATTCTTTTTTAATTATATAGTGAGCTTGCGAGTACAAATAAATACCAAGAATGATTAATGGTACAGACAATATCATACCCAGAGTATAATTATTAAAAAATACTCCAATGTGTCGATCAGGTTCTCTATAAAATTCTATTAAAATTCTAGAGTAACCATACAATATACAGAATAAGCCTGAAATTTTTCCTGGTTTGTCTAACAATTTATTTTTCATTATGCAGAAATATAATATCACAAATATCAAAAAACCCTCAAAAAAGGCTTCATATAATTGACTGGGATGTCTAGTATTAGGTCCAGCGCATTTAAATGCGATAGCCCAAGGTAATTCTGATTTTTTCCCCCAAAGCTCACCATTTAAAAAATTAGCAATTCTTCCTAAAAATATTCCTATTGGTGCTGCAGAACAAATTAGATCAGTAAGCGATAGTAAACGTAAATTATTAATTTTTGTAAATAAATATGAGGCAATTATTATTCCAATAAGACCTCCATGAAAGGACATACCTCCTTCCCAAACATATAATATTTTCATAGGATTTAGAATGAAATATGAAAAATTATAAAATATTACATAGCCTAATCTTCCACCTATAATAATTCCTATCATTGCCCATAATAAAAAATTTTCAATATGTTCTTCTTTAATAAGTGTATAATTATACTTAATTATATTTTTTAAATAAATTTGTCCCAATATTAGTCCAAATATATAAGAAAGGGCATACCATCTAATTTCTAAAGAAAATATAGAAAAGCCTGATGTAAGTCCTATGGAACATGAGGTTTCAGTTAGTCTTATAAATTGATCAATCATATTTATTTATATTTATCTTCTGATAGTAGATAATTGGTAACATAATTATAAATGCCTTCTTCTAAAGTTAATGCTTTAATTTTATACCCCTTATTTCTTATTTTACTCATTTGAGCTTTTGTATAATATTGATATTGTTTTTTTATATTTTTAGGCATTTCTATATACTCAATTTTAGGAGGAACGTTTATTGCCTTAAACATTGCCTTCACTAAATCTTCAAAAGTTCTCTCAATACCAGAACCACAATTAAAGAGACCAGAAATATCTTTGTTATCTATAAGCCAGTTTATTAGAGCTATACAATCATCAATATAAATAAAATCTCTAGATTGTTGACCGTCTTTATACTCATTATTATAGGATTTAAATAAATTTACTTTACCTATCTTATTATATTGATCTAATGCGTGTTTTACGACAGATTGCATTTTTCCTTTATGATATTCATTAGGGCCATAAACGTTAAAAAATTTTATTCCTACCCATTGTGGAGGATGAATATTTTTTTTAGCTTGTTTAACAGCATATCTGTCAAACAGATATTTGGACAGGCCATATATATTTAGTGGTTTATATACCTTATTATCTGAGTCATCAAAACCTCTAGAACCGTCACCATAAGTTGCAGCTGAAGAAGCATAAATAAACCTAACTTTAATTTGAGTACACCATTTCCATAGTTTTTTCGTAAATCTTGTATTATTATCATATATTAATCTAAAATTAGTCTCTGTAGTAGATGAATTTGCTCCCATATGAATGACAAGATCAATATTATTATTTTTAGTTAAATACTCAAAAATGTTTTCTGGAGTTATTAACTTTTCAAATCTAAGCTTATTTAAATTATTTTTTTTACTGGGATGATCTAACCAATCACAAATAATTATATTATAAAACCCTTTTTTATTTAATGCTGAAACTATATTTGAACCTATAAAGCCTGCCGCTCCTGTAACCAATATCATAATTTTATTACCTTAGTATTATTTGATTTAAATTTTTAAATACTTAATTATATTAAGATTATATATAGTACTAAAAAAATATGTAACTTTTTATAAAAAACTAAGGATAAAAAATGTCTAATAAAGAATTTATAAAAGAAGATATTATTAAATTACTTGGAGGTGCTACCTCAACTTTAGGAATATTAAAAGAAGAAATTGAAGAAAAAGTTAAAGATAGGGTTGAAAAGTTAATATATAAACTTGAGTTAATAAATAAAAAAGATTTTTTAATTGTTAAGGAAATGGCAGAAAAATCTAGAATTGAAAATGAAGAATTATTAAAAAAAATAACTCAGTTAGAAAAAAAAATATTATTATTAAATAAAAATAATAAAAAAAAATCGGCTAATATTAAGTGATTCTGCTTAAATTTAAAAAAATATAAATCATATTATGTATTATTTTAAAAAATATTAATTTTATTAATAACTAAGTCATTGATTATATTGCATTATTTTATGTCTTATTAAATATTTTATGATTGATTTGCACTTTAAGTAAGCTTTTGAGACTATACTCTATATAGATGTTATTTTTTATAAAGTACTATATTTAGTATAATAAGGTTTATTGATGAGAGCTGTTTTATCAGATTTAGAAAATAATAACTTAAATCCACTAGATTTAATAGAAGATGTAGTTGTTTCAAATGATTGGCCTCATAATAGGGCTGATAATGATACTTTATATGTTGAGGTTGGTGGAGAGTGGTGTGATTATCAACTTACTCTAGCTTGGAGTAATGATCATAAATTATTGCAGTATACTTGGACTTATAATTTTAAAATTCCTATAAAAAAGTATAATCAATTATATTCTTTATTAAATAAAATAAATTTAAATATTAGTGCAGGTCATTTTGAATTATGGGTTGATGAAGGTTATTTAATGTACAGGAACTCACTTATAAGTTTTGATTATTCGTCAATTACTCCTGAAAAAGTAGAGTATATTTTGTCTTCGTCATTGTCAGATTGCGATAAGTATTATCCAACTTTTCAATTTTTATTATGGGGAGATAAAACCCCGATTCAGGCTATGGAAGCTTCATTATTAGAAACTCAAGGTGAGGCTTAGTAAATTCCGTGATTAAATTTCCAGTTTTATTTATAGGTTGTGGAAAAATGGGTACCGCAATCTTGGATGGTATATTATCTAAAAATATTTTAAGTAATAATGATATATTTGTTTTAGAACCTAATACAAATCAAAGTATATTATTGAAAAAAAAAGGTATATGTGTATTTAAGAGTATTACTAAAATTAATATAAAAAAATTAGGCATTAAAGCATTATTAATTGCAGTAAAACCACAAATTCTTGAAGAGGTGGCATTTGAAATAAAAAAATATATGGATATAAAAGTTCCTATCATTTCTATAGTAGCTGGAAAACGTATAAAATTTTATAAAAACATTTTTGGAAAAGAGTCATCTATAATTAGAGTAATGCCAAATACTCCTGCGACATATGGAAAGGGTATAAGTGCTATTTATCCTTGTAATAAAACAAAAAATTCACATTTTCAAAAAACTATAAAAATATTTTCGGCTGTAGGAAAAGTAATATCTGTAAAAAAAGAAAATGAAATGGATATCATTACAGCTATTTCTGGAAGTGGACCAGCTTATGTGTTTTTATTTATAGAAACTTTAATTAAGTCTGCAATCAATAATGGCCTAGATAAAAAAACAGCAAAAGAGTTAGTTGTAGAAACCTTTTTAGGTTCAAGCCATATGGCAGCTATCTCCAATAAATCAGCAGAAGAACTTAGAATAGATGTTACGAGTCCTGGCGGGGTAACTGAAGCTGCCCTAAAAGAATTTAATGAAAATAATATATTTAAAAATACTATTGATAAAGCTATTAAATCAGCAGTAAAGAAATCTATTATGTTATCCCATTAATTTAATTATGATAGTTACTTGATACTTTTTCATATAGAAGTATTTTATATTATAGATTTTTTTAGGATAATATTATGAGTGCTAGTGCATTAAGAAATAAATTAGTTTCGATTGCTATTAAAGAAATTTTAGCAAATAGATGGGATATTTTAGATATGAAAAAATTATCAAAATTAGCTAAAGTTCCATTAGAAAAAGTATTATTGGAATGTAGTTCCAAGCAAAACCTCATTGATTATTGGTCCGATGATATAAATTCTGCAATGGTAGAAAATTTATCTATAAATGAATTAAAACAAGTCACAAAATCAGAAAGGGTACTAGAATTAATGTTATGTCGATTTGATGTAATACAATCAAAAGCTAAAGAGGTTAAGGCATTAATTAAAATATCAAAAAAAAGTATTATAGAATCTTCATATAACTTTAATAGGACTATAAAAGGTATGAAATTGATATTAGATTATTCTGATATATCAACAAAAGGGTCATATGGATTAATTAAAATTAAGGCTTTAACTATAATATGGTTATTAACTCTGAGAGAATGGAGTAAAGGTGAATTAAAAAATGAAGAAGCTATAATGGCTGTATTAGATAAACGTTTAGTTATGGCTGAAAAACTTAATCATATTTTTATCTAAATTTTATATTGGTACGGATAAAATTGCTCGAAGTCCCCCTAAATTAGATTTTTCTAATTTTATTTCTCCTCCATGGCTTCTAGCTATATCCCTAGCAATAGTAAGCCCTAACCCTAAACCACCTGTTGATAAATTCCTTGAACTTTCTATCCTATAAAATGCTTTAAATACTGATGAATAATCTTTTTCTTTTATACCAGGGCCATCATCATCAATAATAACTAAAGCGTTTTTATCTTTTTTAATTAATGAAATTTCAACTATTTTACTTTCCCTACATGCATTAGATGTTAAATTAGTTATTGCTCTTCTGATGTCGTTTATTCTAACTTTTGCATCTAAAGTCTCAATATTTTTTGGAATAATTATATCTCCATTTCTTTTGGCATCTAATATTATACTACCTATAAGTTTTGAAAGGTCTGATTTAACTCTTATTTCCATTTCTTTTTCTTTAATAAATGATAAGTAAGCATCTAACATTTGTTCCATTTGTGTTACATCTTCCTTTAATCCTACTTTATCTTCATTTTCTGCAAGCATTTCAATTTGCAGTCTCATTCTAGTAAGCGGGGTTCTTAAATCATGACTTACTCCAGCTAACATATTTGTTCTTTGTTCAATATGTAATCTAATTCTTTCTCTCATATCTAAAAATGCATGAGTAACCTGTCTTACTTCATCAGCTCCTCTAGGCTTTAATGCAAAAAAAGTATCTCCTTTTCCAAAGGCATCAGCCGCATTAGACAATTCTTTTAATGGACTAATTTGTCTTCTTAAAAAATATATAGCGAAGCCTAGTAAAAATAATGATGAAAAAACCATGACAGCAATGAAAATATAAGTTGTAGAGCTATACAATCTTTTTTTTGAAATTTCAGTGAGTAAAACTTTATTTGGAAGTTGAACGTATATGAGAACTTTATTTAAGTTTTTAATAGTATTGAATGTATGTGGAAATTTTATTCTTTCTTTTAAAGACTTTGATAATGCTCTATCTAATCTTGATTTTTTAGGGTGTAATAATTCAATATTAGTAAGATTATAATTAGGTATAATTTTAAGTTTTGCTCCAAAATAATTTGCAGCATCCTCAAATATTTTATTCTCTATATCAGGATTATTTTCGGCTAATATAATGTTTTCTGAAATTAATGCTATTTCTCCTGCTACGGCTAGAACTAGTCTTCTACCTACATCATCCCAATGTCTTTCAAAGAAAAAATAACCTAGAAAAATTTGTAAAAATATTATTGGTAATCCAACAATAAATAAAGATCTTCCAAATAAACTTTTGGGCATAATATCTCTTAGTCTCATTTAACATCCAATAAGTTTTTAGGTAAGGTATAGCCCTCTCCTCTAATTGTAATTATATAGGAAGGAACCTTTGGATTGTTTTCAATTTTCTTTCTTAATCTACTTATTGTTATATCTATCCCTCTCGCACCTAATTTTAAATTATTAATTAATATGTATCTATCAATTGTTTTTCCTGCATCATTAATTAAGATATTTAAAAGTTCATTCTCTTTAGAGGTTAATGTAATTTTATTTTTATTTTTCCAAATTATAGATGATTCTGGATCATATAGAATATTCCCAAATTGAATTAAATTATTACTATCTTTAATAACCAATTTATTTTCCTCAGTTCTTCTCAAAATAGCTTCAATTCTAAGAAGTAATTCTTTTGGCTCAAATGGTTTTCCAAGATAGTCATCTGCACCTATTTCAAAACCAATTATTCTATTCTTGGTTTCATTCATTGCTGAAAGCATAAGCACTGGTGTATTATAGTTTTGTCTTAAATATTTAAGAAAATCTAGTCCATTTTCTCCGGGCATCATTATATCGAGAATAATAATATCATATGAAACTATAGCAATTTTTTTTCTTGCCGATTTTGTATTTTGCGCTGTGTCCACACAGTGGTTATTATCAACAAGAAACTTTTCTAATAACTTATTGAGTCTTTTATCATCATCTACTACTAAAATATGAGCCGTAAAATTTTTATTTTTATCTTCCATTATGTTAATTTAACTTTAATTTAAAACTTAAGTCTATAAAGTAATTATTTAAATTTTAATTTTTTTTATGATTTGGTTGATATATTTATGAACAAATAATAGTCTACATTTTTTTTATATATTGTAAGCTATTGCTTGGGAGATTTTTATATGGAAGATTTTAGTTTAAATGAAGGTTTCATCTGGTTTGATGGAAAATTGGTAGATTGGAAAGAAACTAAAATTCATGTACTTACCCATGGATTACATTATGCATCTTCTGTATTTGAAGGTGAAAGATGTTATGAAGGTAAAGTCTTTAGAGAACTAGAACATACAAAAAGGTTACATCATTCAGCAAAAACTTTAGGGTTTGAAATTCCATATAGTATAGAAGAAATATGTGATATTAGAAAAATGGTACTAGAAGCGAATAATATAAAAAATGGTTATGTTCGTCCCATTGCTTGGAGGGGAAGTGAAATGATGGGTATAAGCGCACAAAAAAATAAAATTCATCTTGCTGTAGCAGCGTGGGAATGGCCTAGTTATTATACTCCTGAGGCCAGATTAAAAGGTATTAAATTACAATTAGCTAAATGGAAAAGACCATCTCCCGAAACAGCCCCAGTTTCTACAAAGTCTGCTGGACTTTATATGATATGCACACTTGCGAAACATGAAGCTGAAAGAAATGGCTGTGAGGATGCTTTAATGTTAGATTATAGAGGATATATAGCTGAAACAACTAGTGCCAATATATTCTTAGTAATTGATGGTGAAATACATACACCTAAAGCAGATTGTTTTCTAAATGGAATTACAAGACAAGAGGTAATAAAAATAGCTAATAACAAAGGTATTAAGTTAGTAGAAAGACACATTAAGCTAGATGAGTTATCAATGGCTAATGAAGTTTTCTGTACAGGTACAGCTGCAGAAATTACTCCTGTAAGTAAAATTGATAATTATACTTTTACGCCAGATAAAATATGTAAATTAATGATAGAAGAGTATAATAAGGTAACTGGACAAATATAAATCATTTACCATTTATTAGCAGCACTTATATCGCTAGTTTTTTCTTCCACCCATACATTACCTTCATCAGACTCTTCTAATTTCCAAAAAGGGGCTTTTGTTTTAAGCCAATCTATTAAAAATTCACAAGCTTTTAGAGCGTCATTTCTATGCTCAGAAAAAGTGGCGACTAACACTATTTGATCACCAGGATAAAGTTTTCCATAACGATGAATTATTAAACTGTCTATAAGGTTCCATCTAGTTTTTGCTTCATTATTAATTTTCTCTAACTGCTTTTCTGTCATTTTTGGGTAATGTTCTAATGTCATAGACTTTAAGTTTGAGTTAATTCCTTCTCTTACATTTCCTATAAATATTCCTGTCCCTCCAATATTTTTATTTAGCGAAGTAATATTCTTAATTTCTGAGTTAACATCAAAATCCTGTTGTTGAACTTTTATCATATTTTAACCACCGGTCATTGGAGGAAAAAATGCTATTTCATCATTATTATTAATCTTTTGATCTAAATTAGTTACTTCCATATTCACAGCACATCTTATTATTGAAGTATCTTTAAAAGCTTTATTATAGTTTTCACTCTTATTTTTGAGATGATTAATTAAATCTATAACTGTTTCTATGCCATCATTGAGAGTAATATTTTCTGTATCAACTCCGATTTGTTCTTTAACCCATGAAAAATACTTAATTTGCATTTTTTTCCTTCTCTATATTTTTTAAGGTAATAATACTTTTTATAACATAATTATATCCAGTATATATAGTTAAAATAGTTGAAATATATAAAATCAATGTGCCTATTTGATAAATTTTTAACGAGTATTCTATACTTAAAGGCATTAAAGTTAATATAAAAATAGCAATAAATTGAGATGCAGTCTTAATTTTTGATAAAAATGTTACGTTTAATATTTTAGACTGACTATAATTAGCTAGAGCTTCTCTTAACCCTGAAATTACTATTTCTCTAATTATTATTATTGTAGCTATAATAAAATTAACTCTTGTATCTGATACAAAAGTTAACAAAACAGTGCAGGTAAAAATTTTATCTGCAATAGGGTCTAAGGTTTTACCAATTAAAGTTTCGCAATTAAATTTTCTTGCTAAGAAACCATCAAAATAATCACTAAATGCAGAATATGTTATTACTATTACTAAACAATAATAATAATTATAGTAAAATAATATTAGCCATATTGGGCATAAAAATAACCTACTGAAAGTAAGAAAATTTGGAATTGTTTTTAAATTTATCATTAAATATAACTTATAAGTTCTTTTATTTTTGCTCTAATAATTATATATTAATTGTTTTTTGTCGATTTAAAATAATTAAATATTTCATTTGATAAATTACTGCTAATTCCTTTTACTTGTTTTAGTTCTTCTAAACGAGCTTCAGAAATACCTTTTACAGAGCCGAATTGCATCATTAAAGCCTTTCTTTTTTTTGGCCCTATACCTGGAATATCACTTAAAATTGATTTTTTTACATTTGATAAATGCTTTTTTCTCTGAGAAGTTATAGCAAATCTATGTGCCTCATCTCTAAGTCTTTGAATAAAATATAAAACTGGATTGTTCTTATCTAAAATTAGAGGATTAAAATTGGGGTTATTTTCTATTCCTGCAGGAATAAATGATTTAATCTTCGAAAAATGTATTTTTTCATTACCTGAATTTCTTTCTTTACCTTTAGATACTCCTATGACAGTAATGTTCTTTATATTTAATTTTTGTAAAACATTGCAGGCTATATTAACTTGTCCTTTTCCTCCATCTAATATTATTAAATCAGGAAGTGATAAATATTTACTTTTTTTAGGAGTAATATTGTTAAACCTTCTATAAAAAACTTCTTCAATCATTCCATAATCATCATTACTTTTAAATAATCTAATATTATTTTTTAAATTAAATTTTCTATATTGATTTTTTTCAAAACCTAAGTTTGATGATACAACCATTACGCCTATCATATTGGAGCCATTTAAATGAGAATTATCATAAATTTCAATTCTATTAGGTATTTTAGGCATTTTTAGTGAGCTTGATAAAGAATTAAGTAAATTAGAATGTGTTGTGAACTCAGACATTTTTTTTGCAAGGGAACGTTTAGCATTATTTATTCCCATATTAATTGCTTTTTTATTTTCTCCTTTAATAGGACAAATAATTTTTATTTTAGCTTTATGTTCCAGAAAAAAGGCCTTTTCAATTAGTTTATAATCATCTGGTAAATGACTTACTAATATCATAGGAGGGGGAGTTTGATTTACATAAAATTGAGGAATAAAACTGCTTAAAATGGAGTTAATTGAGGTTTTATCAATAAATTTTATATAATGTGTTCTATTACCAAAATTTTTTCCTGATCTAAAGAAAAATACTTGTATAGCAAAATAAATATTACTTTTATTTATAAAATCTTTATTAAAATTATTATTTTCTATTGAAGTAATAGCAAATATATCAGCGTCTTTAATATTTCTGAAATCTGCTCCCTCCGCTTTTTGAATAAAATTAAGAGCTCTTATTCTATCTCTTAATATTGCCGCTTCTTCATATTTCATATTACTTGAAGCTAGTTCCATTTCTTTTTCTAACTTTGGCTGTAAGTTATTATTTTTGCCTAATAAAAATAATTTTGCATCTTTTACTATCTTTAAATAATTGTTCTTGCTTATGAGTTTTACACATGGTCCTGCGCATCGATTAATTTGATATTGAATACATGGTCTTTTTCTATTATTAATTTCATTATCACTGCAAGTTCTTAATGGAAAAGCTCTTTGCATTGCATTTAAAGTTTTATGAACTGCATCTACTGATGCAAATGGTCCAAAATAGTCTCCTTTATTTGGTAATTTATTTCCTCTTGCTTTAACTATTTGTTGCCAATTATGATCTTTCCTTAATAATATATAAGGGTATGATTTATCATCACGTAATAATATATTATATTTGGGTTTATGTTTTTTTATCATATTTGCTTCTAAAATTAGAGCAGAAGCTTCATGGTCCGTTGTTAAATAATCAATAGAGTCTATATGGGATACCATTCTTTGTATTCTGACGGACATATTTACTTGTTTAGTATAAGAACTAATTCTTTTATACAGGTTTTTTGCTTTACCTATATATAAAACAGTTTTATTTTTATCATACATAAAATATATACCTGGGGAATTACTTACCTTTGGTAAAAATTTTTTAACAATTTCTGAACCGTGCTTAAAACTAGAAGATACTATCATAAAAAAACCCTATTTATATATCTAATAATATAATTGTAATTATAAAATATAAAATATCTTTATTTTTTTTATTGACTATTTTTATTATTAAAAACCAATTGTTTTTTATCTTAAACCTTGGAAAACAGCCATAAAAAAAGTATCCACCGAATCTGTGGATAAGTAGGTGGATATAGTAAGTATTTATACTAAAAATTGTTAGAAATTAAGGGCGCTTATATAAATTGCTTATTTTTTAATCAGGCTATTAAAAATAGCAGAATTCTGGCATTTTTTATAATTTTTATATAAAAATAATATACATAATTTATATTATTTTAATTAATTTTAGCAAATAATTATATTTTGTTGAAAAAAAAACTTACAAATCAGTAATTTATGTAAAAATTGAAATATAAACGTTAAATTACTTGTTTAATTTTACTTCTACACCTACGACTGTTTTGCCAGAAATAATATCTGGTTTTTTTAATGACACGTGTACAGATTTAGCTGTATCTAATTGAAGGCATTTTATAGCAATATTTTCTGCAACGGTTTCAGCTAAATACTTATGATTTTGTTTAGAAATACTATTAATTATCTCTATAATTTTTTCATAAGACAGTACGTTTTTAATATTATCGTCATGAGAATTTACATTAACTTCTAATGAAACATCTATAATAACTCTTTGCGCTGTAATTTGTTCCTTAGCGTAGACTCCAAGTTTCATTAATGTCTCAAAATTATTTACTTTTACCCATCTATGCATATTTAAATCTGACATTTAATCTTCCTTGAAATTATTATCTTCATTTTGTGACCATCCTAAATGTTGCCCTCCATCTAAAGCTATCATTTGCCCTGTCATAGATGGGCTATTAATTATTAGTTCGATAAAAGATGAAATTTCATCTAAACTAGTAGGAACTTTTAAAGGCATACGTTTATATTGATCTCTAAATTGTTTCATAGATTGCATTTTACTTTTTAAGGTAGGGCCTGGACCAATAGCATTTACCCTTATTTTTGGGCTTAGAGATAGAGCTAAAGTTTGTGTTAAAGTCCATAATGCTGATTTAGAAAGTGTATAGGTTGTAAAATGAGGAGTTAGGTTCCATACTCTTTGGTCTATTATATTTATAATATTTCCTTTAAATTTCTTATCTAAGTTTTTAGTGAAACTTTGACTAAGAAATAATGGTGCTCTAATATTTGTATTTATATGCATATTCCAGCTTTCTAAAGATGCTGTTTCTATTGAATCATATTCAAAACTAGCGGCATTATTAATTAGACACGAAATAGGGCCTATATTATTTTTTGCTAGAGGTATCAATTTGTTAATTTGGCCTAAATCATTTAAATCTGCATGTAAACATATGGTTTTAATTTTATATTTGTTTTTTAATTCTTTAGATAATAGCTCAGTTTCTTTTTTAGATTTATTATAATGTAAAGCTACATTCCAATTTTTAGATGCAAAAGACTTTGCTATAGAAGCTCCTATGCGTTTTGCCGCGCCAGTAACAAGTACATTCTTATTTTTATCAATCAATTTATTTTACCTTTATTTATTATTTAATTAATTCCTAATTCTATATTCTCTAATCTTTTTATTTCATCTCTAATTTCAGCAGCTTTTTCAAATTTTAATTCTGTAGCAAAAGTTAACATTTCTTTTTTTAGCTCTTTTATATGCTTATTAATATTATGTTTAGCAGCACTTGATTTATTTTTATTGTCTATAACTTCTTCTTTTACTTCCAAATCTATAATATTATTAATATTTTTTATAATTGATTTAGGTACAATATTATTAGCTTTATTCCATTGAATTTGTTTATTCCTTCTTCTTTCTGTTTCTTTTAAAGCAGTATCAATAGATTTAGTTATAGTATCTGCATATAAAACTACTCTTCCATCAACATTTCTAGCTGCTCTTCCTATTGTTTGAATTAGTGACCTATGAGACCTTAAAAACCCTTCTTTATCAGCATCACAAATTGCTACTAAGGCACACTCTGGAATATCAAGACCTTCTCTTAATAAGTTTATGCCAATCAGGATATCATATGTACCTTTTCTTAAATTTTGAATTATTTCTATTCTTTCTAGAGTATCAATATCAGAGTGCATATATTGTACTTTAAGACCTAGATCATTCATGTATTCGGTTAAATCTTCAGCCATCTTTTTTGTTAAAACAGTAATTAAGCATCTGTAACCAGATTTAATAGTTTCTTTGCATTGGTGTATTACATCATCTATTTGATTAGTCGCCGGATGTACTTGACATTTAGGATCGGTAAGCCCTGTAGGCCTGATAATTTGTTCTATAAATTCACCATGAGTTTGCTCTAATTCCCAGTTACTAGGTGTTGCAGAAACAAATATAGTTTCGGGTCTCATTTTATCCCATTCTTCAAATTTTAATGGTCTATTATCTATACAACTAGGTAATCTAAAGCCAAATTCTGATAAATTAGATTTTCGACTATAATCTCCTTTATACATTCCATTAATCTGAGGAATAGTTACATGACTTTCATCAACAAATAATACTGTGTCATTTGGAAGGTATTCAAATAGGGTAGGTGGAGCTTTTCCAGGAAGTCTTCCAGTTAAATACCTAGAATAATTTTCTATTCCAGAACATGTTCCAGATATTTCTAACATTTCTAAGTCAAAATTAGTTCTTTCCTCTAATCTTTGAGCTTCAATTAATTTTTTTTCTTGTTTAAATTCTTTAATTCTTAACTGTAAGTCATTTTTTATATTTACCATTGCTTGTTCTAAAGTAGGTCTATTAGTAATATAATGACTATTAGAATATATTTTTACTTGTTGATGATCAGTTATTTTATGTCCTGTTAATGGATCAAATTCTGATATAAACTCTATTTCATCTCCAAATAAATCTATTCTCCATGCTCTATCCTCTAAATGAGAGGGAAAAACCTCAATAATATCTCCAATTACTCTAAAATTACCTCTATTAAAATTATGATCGTTTCTTTTATATTGAAGAGAAACTAATGATTTTATTAAGTTTGTTCTGTCACAAATATCATTTCTATTAATATCAATTATCATTTTTGAATAATTTTCTACTGGTCCTATTCCATATATACAGGATACGCTTGCAACAATTATAACGTCTTTTCTTTCAAATAAAGATCTTGTAGTAGAATGTCTCATTCTATCTATTTGCTCATTTATTGAGGCGTCTTTTTCTATATAAGTATTTGTTCTAGCTACATATGCTTCAGGCTGATAATAGTCATAGTATGAAACAAAGTATTCTACAGCATTTTCAGGAAATAAAGTTTTCATTTCTCCATATAGTTGAGCAGCTAAAGTTTTATTTGGAGCTAAAATAAGAGCCGGCCGTTGTAATTTTTCTATTGTTTTTGCCATTGTAAAAGTTTTACCTGAACCAGTTACTCCTAGTAAAACCTGATTTAGGTAATTTTTTTTTAAACCTTCACTTAATTTTTTTATAGCTTTCGGCTGATCACCTGAAGGTTTAAAATCTGAGACAATTTTAAAGTTTTTAGAAATTTCCATTATTTATATATATATTATCCCCATTTATTTTCTATAGCATATTCATGTATTCTATTTAGTGCTTTTAATATATTACTTTGTGAATTTGCATATGAAAATCTAATATAACCCTCTCCATATTCTCCGAAGCTAGTTCCTGCTACTGTGGCGATTTTTAATTTCTCTAAAAGAAGTGTTTCCATTTCTTTTGAAGATAATTTAGTTTCTTTAATATTTGGCATAGTATAAAAAGCTCCTTCTGGCATTTGCGAGTGCATACCAGGAATTTCATTAGTTTTTTCAACTATTAAATTTTTTCTTTTATTAAATTCATCAATCATTTTTTTTACTTGGTCTTGAGGGCCTTTTAAAGCTTCTATAGCAGCATATTGAGTAGCAGCATTAGTGCATGAGACAGAATTAATATTTAATCTTGTAGCTTTGTCGGCTAATTTAAGAGGCCATATACCATATCCTATTCTCCAACCTGTCATAGCGTAGGTTTTAGACCAACCATCTAAAATTATCAATCTGTCAAAGATAGAATTATAGTTTAGCATTGAGTAATAATCATTATCATATAAAATATGAGAGTAGATTTCATCTGATAAAATGCTTACGTTGGGAAACTCTTCCAATTTTTTTACAAATACATCTAATAATTCTTTTTTTATCATTCCTCCAGTTGGATTAGCAGGCGAGTTTATTATTATTAAACTTGTATTTTCATTAATTAATGAAATAGTTTCTTCAGGATCAAAGGAAAAATTATTTTTTTCTAGAAGTGGAATAGGTACAGCTTTAGCACCAGAAAACTTTATTGCACTTTCATAAATAGGAAATCCAGGATTAGGATATAATATTTCTTTTCCTTCTCCTCCAAACATCAATATACAGTTCCACATGGTTACTTTTCCACCCGGAACAATCACAACTTGATCAGGGTTAACATCTACATTATGTCTATTGAAAATATCTGAGGCGACCGCTTCTCTGAGTTCTAATATTCCGTTACCAGGTGTATATCCATGATGACCGTCTTTAAGAGCTTTAATTGCAGCTTCAACTATATTATCAGCAGTTTTAAAGTCAGGTTGTCCAATTCCTAAGTTTATAACGTCATGACCCTGTCTTTCAAGTTCTGCTGCCCTAGCCAGAACTACAAAAGCATTTTCTGTTCCTAAATTTAACATATTTTCGGAAATTTGATAATTAGACAAAATTTACCTCTTTCTTAATTTATTATTATATTTATTTACTTTTTAATTGAATTTAGACATATAACTATATTTATAACTTAAAATAATTTTTTTAAAACATCAATTTGCTTGAGAGAAAAATATAATGACCAATATGAACACTTTAATCGCTGAAAGGATGTCACTTATAAAACCTTCACCTACTATGGCTGTAACTAAGCTGGCTGCCGAAATGAAAGCTGCAGGAAAGGACGTTATCGGTTTAGGGGCAGGTGAGCCAGATTTTGATACTCCTGATCATATTAAAAATGCAGCTATTGAGGCTATTAAAAATGGTGAAACTAAATATACAGCAGTTGATGGAACTCCTGCTTTAAAAAAAGCAATAGTAAAAAAATTTTCTAAAGATAATAATATTGAATATAAGATTGATGAGGTAATTGTTTCAGTTGGAGGTAAGCAGGTATTATATAATGCTCTTATGTGTTCAATCAATCCAGGAGATGAGGTCATTATTCCCGCACCTTACTGGGTTTCTTATCCAGATATGGTTTCTTTAGCAGGAGGTACGCCAATTATAGTAGAAGGAAAAGAAAGTAATAATTTTAAAGTAACGTCTGAAGATATTAAAAATAAAATTTCTGAGAAAACTAAATGGATTATAATTAATTCACCTTCTAATCCGACGGGATCTTCATATACTAAGAATGAGCTTGAAGACTTGGGAAATTTATTATTAGATTTTGAAAATATTTTTATTATGTCTGATGATATATATGAAAAAATTATATATGATGACTTTAAATTTTTTTCCCTTGCAGAGGTTGTTCCTAGATTAAAAAACAGAATTTTAACTGTTAATGGAGTTTCTAAAGCTTATGCTATGACAGGTTGGAGAATAGGATATGCTGGAGGTCCTAAAGCGTTAATTTCGGCAATGGCAAAATTACAGTCACAGTCTACATCAAATCCTTCTTCTATTAGTCAAGCGGCTGCTTTAGCAGCTTTAGAGGGGCCTGAAGAATTTTTATCAGAAAGAAATGATAAATTTAGAATTAGGCGTGATATGGTTGTTGAAATGTTAAATAATTGTGTTGGATTATCTTGCCTTAAACCATCAGGGGCATTTTATGTATATCCATCTTGTTCTGGAATTATAGGAAAATCTACTAGTAATGGAAAAATAATTGCAAATTCTATAGATTTTTCTTCTTATTTATTGGAATCTGAAGGTGTTGCAGTAGTGCCAGGTAGTGCTTTTGGTGCTGATCCTTTTTTTAGAATTTCTTATGCTACTTCGGACGCAATTCTTGAGGAAGCATGCAAAAGAATTAAAAATGCCTGCGAACAATTAAATTAATATTTAGTTTTTTTATAGTCGTTATTATGCATAATAATATAAATTTTAATAAAATAATTTAATGGTTATATAATTGAAAGAAAATATCAAATATAATTTATCAGTCAGTGCATGTCCTCATGATTGCCCTAGTACATGTGCTTTAGAAATAACTCATGATAATAACAATATATTTAAAGTAAAAGGTGCAAAAAAAAATACATACACTTCTGGGGTAGTATGTGCAAAAGTAAGTAGGTATTCTGAAAGAACTCATCATCCCAATAGATTAAAAAAACCTTTAATGAGAATTGGTAATAAAGGGTCTGGAGATTTTAAAGAAATAACATGGGAAAATGCTTTGGATGAAGTTGCCAATAACTTTCTCACAATTACTCAAAAATATGGTTCGGAGGCAATATGGCCTCATTATTATGCAGGTACAATGGGTTTAGTTCAACGAGACGGAATAAATAGGTTAAGACATAATTTAAAATATTCTGGTCAGCATTCAACAATATGTAATACTATTACTGATAGTGGATTCAAAGCGGGCGTTGGGAAATTTACAGGACCTGACCCCAGAGAAATGGCAGTTGCTGATATAATTTTAGTTTGGGGGGGGAATCCGGCATCAACGCAAGTTAATGTGATGAAGCATATACAAAAAGCTAGAAAAGATAGGAAAGCTAAATTAATTGTCATCGACCCATATTTAAACAGAACAGCTAAAGTAGCGGATATTCATTATGCTATTAAACCTGGAACTGACGGTGCTTTAGCCTGCTCATTAATTCATATTATGTTCAGGGATAATTATGCTGATAGAAACTATATGCAAAAATATACTGATGATCCTATAGGTTTAGAGAAGCATGTAAAAAAATTCACTCCAAAATGGGCTTCTAATATTACTGGCTTGTCTATTATGGAAATTGAAGAGTTAGCTAGAATATATGGAAGTACAGAACGAGTTTATACAAGATTGGGATATGGGTTTGCTCGTCAAAGAAATGGGGCGTCAGCAATGCATTCAGTAGTATCACTTTCCACTGTTTGCGGAAAATGGAAATATCAAGGAGGTGGGGCATTTTATAAAAATGCAGATATTTACAAAATTGATAAGACTTTAATAGAAGGTTTAGATGTAATAGATAAGAATATAAGAGTTTTAGATCAATCTAGAATTGGTAGTATATTAACTGGAGATAAAGAAGCTTTAAAAAATGGTGAAAATATATATGGTATGATTATTCAAAATACTAATCCTTTAATTGTGTCTCCAGAGAGTGCACTAGTTAGGCAGGGGTTTAGTAGGGACAATTTATTTATATGTGTTCATGAGCAATTTATGACTGAAACTGCAAGATATGCAGATATTATTTTACCAGCTACTACATTTGTTGAACACGATGATTTATATATTGCTGGTGGCCATCAACATATTACTTTTGGACCTAAATTGATTACACCAGTTGGAGAGTCAAGGTCAAATCATTTTGTTTTAGTTGAATTAGCTAAAAGATTGGGGGCTAATCATAAAGGCTTTAAAATGACAGAAAGAGAGATAATTGATGATACTTTAAAAATTTCAAAACATGGAAGTTTATTAGAATTAGAGAAAAATGGATGGAAAGATGTACAACCTGATTTTAATAGTTCTCATTTTATAAATGGTTTTGGTCATGATGATAAAAAATTTCATTTTAAACCTAATTGGAAAAAGATTGGGCCTTACCATAGTCAAATGCCAAAATATCCAGATTTTCAAGATACTACAGAAAATATTTCTGAAAAACATCCATTTCGCCTAGTGACGGCACCTGCTCATAATTATTTAAATAGTTCTTTTACAGAAACTTTTTCATCAAAAAAGAAAGAGGCAAAGCCTCGAGCTAAAATTCATCCATTAGATTTAGAAAAATTAAATTTGTCAGATAATGATGAAATAATATTAGGTAATGATAGAGGTAAAGTAATATTAAACGTAGAATCATTTGAAGGACTTCAGCAAGGTGTAGTTATAGTAGAAGGAATATGGCCCAGTGAAGCCTTTATAGGTAAAGAAGGTATTAATACTTTAGTAGGTTCAGACCCTGTCCCTCCGAATGGAGGAGCTGCATTTCATGATACAGCAGTTTGGATAAAAAATAATAGTAAATAATTCAATGGGAAAAATATGTTATTAAAAAAGAATAAGGAATGGGATATTTATAAAAATGTAACTCCTGAAGGAACATATATTAATAGAAGAAGTATATTAAAAAATTTAGGCTTTGCTGCTCTTTCTTCAAATTTATTAATGCATTCTGCCCAAGCAGCTCTAAAACCTTATAGAGAGAATTTATATCCAGTTGAAGAGAATAAAAAGTATTTTATTCAGGAGAATGATATTAAAGGCGGTATTAGAAAGTTAACTGATGAATATAAAGCAACAAATTATAATAATTATTATGAGTTTGGTACTACAAAAAATATCAAAAGAAGTGCAAGTAAATTAATAACAAGTCCTTGGAAAATATCTTTCACTGGCATGATAGATAAAGAATTTGAAATAGATATTGATGATTTGACAAAGAAGGTGGCTTTAGAGGAGAGAGTTTATAAGCTTAGGTGTGTTGAAGCTTGGTCAATGGTTGTTCCCTGGAGTGGTTTTGCTTTAAGTGACATTATAAAAATTGTGCAACCAAAATCAGATGCCAAGTATTTAGTAATGAAAACATTTTTTGATCCTGATAAAGTCGCATCGCAAAGACAAAATTGGTATCCGTGGCCATATACTGAAGTTTTAACAATAGAAGAAGCAAGTAATGACCTTTCTTTTATAGCAACAGGAGTTTATGGAAAGCCATTACCTAATCAAAATGGATCACCTTTAAGATTAATAGTACCTTGGAAATATGGATTTAAATCCATTAAATCCATTGTTTCATTTGATTTTGTTAGTGAACGTCCCAAAACATTTTGGGAAGCAATTCAGCCGAAAGAATATGGATTTTGGGCTAATGTTAATCCAGATGTTGCTCATCCTAGATGGAGTCAATCCAGAGATAAAGATATTGGTACTAATAAAATGTATGATACAAAAATTTATAATGGTTATGAACAATGGGTAAGATATTTATATAAAGATATGGATATGTCTGATTCTTTATATAGATAATTATTTAAAAATCGAAATTTTTTACTTTTTCTAAAATAAAATCTCTAAATGCAGTTACTCTTTTTGTGGCTCTCAATTCTGCAGGATAAACAAAAAATGCTTCTACAGGAGGTCCTTCTATATCTTGTAGAATTTGTGTACAAGAACTTATTTCTCTTACCATTGCAGTTGGAAGAGCAGCTATTCCAATTCCACTTTCTACTGCTCGGATCATTCCAACTATATTATTTATAGAAAATACTGGCTGAAAATTAACATCCAATTTTGATAACATATCTGTAAGCCAGTTAGTTCCTGGAAATGGCATATTGATTGTATCCCCATAACTAACTATTTTATGATTTAATAGATCATAAACATTATTAGGTGATCCATTTTTTTTTATATATTCATTTGATGCAAATATTCCTACATGTGCAGTAAAAAGATGTCTTTGAATTAAATCTGGTTGCCTAGGTGGAGACAACCTAATAGCTATATCAGCTTCTCTCATACCCAAGTCTAATTCTTTATCTCCTACCATTAAGGTAAGAGAAATCTCAGGATATTTTTCTAAAAACTCATCTATATATTGTGAGAGCCATACAGATCCAAATGTAATAGTAGTAGCTACTCTCAGTGATCCTTCAGGCTCTTCTTTATTAATTGTTAGGGCATTTTCAGCAGCATTTATTTTATCAAATACTTCATTCGCATATTTTAGCAATGTTTCTCCTTGTTCAGTTAATAAAAGACCTCTTGCATGTCTATGGAATAGCATTACTCCAATATCTTCTTCTAATTTTTTTATTTGTCTACTTGCTGCTGACTGACTTAAATTTAATTTAACACCTGCATGAGTAAAACTTTGTTCATGCGCAACAAATCTGAATATTTTTAATTTTTCCCAATCCATATAATTAGTCTATAAAGATTTTTCTTTTAAAGAAAGATATTTTTCTGCTTCTAAAGCTGCCATACAACCATGACCGGCTGCTGTTACAGCTTGTCTATAAACTTTGTCCTGAACATCACCTGCCGCGTAAACTCCTTCAATGTTGGTTTTTGTGCTATCATTTGCAGTTAGAATATAGTTTTCTTCATCCATATTTAGCTGATTAACAAATAATTTTGTGTTAGGATCATGACCAATTGCAATAAATATTCCACTAATATTAATCTTCATAGTTTTATTATTTTTTGTAGATTTTATGATTGCTTGGTTTACAATTAAGGGATTATCAGTTCCTATAACTTCTTCTAAAACATGGTCCCATATAATACTAATTTTTTCATTTTTTAATAATCTATCTTGTAGAATTTTTTCTGCTCTAAGCTCAGACCTTCTATGAACTAAAGTTACTTTTGAAGCAAAATTAGTTAAGAATAAAGCTTCTTCTACAGCAGTATTCCCTCCTCCTATTACCATTACTTCCTTATTTTTATAAAAGAAACCATCACAAGTAGCACATGCACTAACTCCAAAACCTCTATATTTTTTTTCTGAAGGTAAATTAAGCCAACGTGCTGAGGCACCAGTTGCAATAATACATGAATCAGCATAATAAATTTCTCCATTATCTAATTCAAGCATTATAGGCTTCTTAGTAAGGTCACATTTAACTACTGTACCATTTATTAATTGTGTTCCTACTAATAAAGCTTGTTTTTCCATTTGTTCCATTAACCACGGACCTTGAATTGTTTTTTCATACCCAGGATAGTTGTCTACATCAGTTGTTATAGTAAGTTGTCCACCTGGTTCCAAACCACGAATTAACACTGGTTTTAAAGCAGCTCTCGCAGCATATATTGCTGCAGTACATCCTGCTGGACCTGAGCCTAAAATTATTAGTTTATGATGATTATTAGTCATAATTTTTTCCTTTAAATCTATTAAATTAAATATTTATTTTTAATTATATTTGCTATATTTTCTGATTCATAAATAGGTTTGTATATAAAATTATTTAAATCTTTTATTTTGAAGTCGTCTAAATATTTTGCAATACCTTTTTCAATTAATAACTTATGAAATTTATTATGTTTGTTTATAGTAATATCTTTAGGAGCATATATTAGTAGAGGTTTGCCAGCCGAACATACCTCTGAACAAATAGACACTGAATCTCCTGTTACTATAATTAAATCGGCATGAGCTAAAAAGCCACGGTATGGGTTTGGTGTATTGTCCTTTACATCCCAAAAAATAGTTTTAAATTTAAAATCTTTAATTTCTTTTTTTATTTGTATTAGACTCTCTTTAGAGGTTCTTCTGCTAGAAGATATCATAACAGACCCTTTATCAATTAATATATTGTTAATATTTTTAAATAAAACTTTAATATGATTTATGCTTAATTTATGCTTTTTTGTATCTCCACCGATAATAACTGAAATTTTGGGTGAAACTAAAGCTCCAAATTTATTATTCCATTTATTATAAGATTCATATATCAATTTTTCATTAAAAATATTAGGTGCTGTCAGGATTTCAATCACATTATTTTTATTTTTAATTTCATCATGGTAAGGAGTAAAAACAAGATCAATGTTTTTATAAGGATAAGATGGCCACATTATCTGAATATATTTAGAATAGTTATTGCTTTGTTTTTTTATCCATAATCCAATAGGTGCAGATTTTCTTCCACAACCAATTATTACTTTAGGCCAGGGGGCTTTAAATTGTTTTCTATCTGAAAATTTAATATGTGCTATAGTATTTTGTAAAAATATATTTGGAAGCCTTGATAGAAAATTATATTGGAATTTTTTTTTAATACATTTAATATTTAAAGCCTGTTCAATTCCTAAAACTTGCGAACAATTACCATCTCTATCATCTAAAAGAAGCCAAATGGAATTTTCTCTGTTTAAATTATTCATAATAAAATATTATTTATATTCAATTTTTAGAATTTCATAAATTATTTTACCGCCTGGAGTATTGACTTCTGCGACATCTCCTACACTTTTACCCATTAAAGATCTTGCTACTGGAGAGCTTACAGAAATTAGTCCTTTTTCAACATTTGTCTCATCTACTCCTACTATTTTAAATGTTATTTCTGAATTATTAATTTCATCATATAAATCTATTGTTGCCCCAAAAATTATTTTATCTGATTTAATTAAACTTGGATCAATAACTTCCGCTCTTCTAAGTTTATTTTCTATTTCTAAAATTCTTCCTTCAATGAAAGATTGTTGTTCTTTCGCAGCATGATACTCAGCATTTTCTGACAAATCTCCATGTTCTCTTGCTTCAGAAATAGCTTTTATTACATTAGGTCTATCTTCAGATTTTAGAGTTTTTAGCTCTGCCTCAAGCAAATCATAGCTATTATTTGTCATTGGAACTTTATCCATTAGCTTTACCCTTTATTTAATTTATTATTAATACATAAGCTTATTATAATATTAAAATCAATAAGATTGAATAGGTTTAACTGTTAAATCATCTTTATTTAAAGAAATTATTGCTTCTGTTGCTGCTTTACTGCCTGCTAAAGTAGTATAATAAGGAATATTAGCAGATAGTGCAGCTCTCCTTAATGAAAAACTTTCTTTAATTGATTGTTCTCCTTCAGTAGTATTAAATATAATATTAACTAATCCATCTTTTATTGCATCCACTAAATGTGGGCGACCTTGACTTACCTTATTAATTCTAGTGACTTTTATACTATTTGCTTCTAAGTATTTTGATGTTCCTTTAGTAGCAATAATATCAAAACCTAGACTGATTAGATTTTTACAAATAGGTAAAATTTTTATTTTATCTGAGTCTTTTACAGAAATAAATAATATACCAGATTTAGGGAGATTTGATCCAACGGCCATTTGAGATTTAGCAAATGCTTGTCCAAAATTTTGAGCTAATCCCATAGCCTCTCCAGTCGATTTCATTTCTGGCCCTAAAAGGGTGTCTACGCCAGGAAATCTTCCAAATGGAAATACTGCTTCTTTTACTGAAATTTTATTTGTTTTATACCATGGTGTAATTTTAAAAGAAGATAACTTTTCTCCAGCCATAATTCTAGCTGCTATCCCTGCAAACTGGTTATCTGTTGCTTTTGCAACAAAGGGAACTGTTCTACTAGCTCTAGGATTTACTTCTAAAATATATATATTCGGCTTATTTTTTTCTATATCTTTTATAGCAAATTGAATATTCATTAATCCTATTACTTTTAGGGCTTTCGCAAGTGTATTAGACTGTTTTTCAATTTCTTTAATTGTTGCTTTAGGTAAACTATGAGGAGGAATTGTGCATGCCGAGTCTCCTGAATGTACGCCGGCTTCTTCTATATGCTCCATAATTCCAGCTACTATAGATAAATTTTTATCAGCTATAACATCAACATCTACTTCAATAGCATCGGATAAAAATCTATCAATTAAAATTGGATTTTTTCCAAAAGTAGAAATAATACTATTAATGTATTGATTTAAAGTATTTTCATTATGAATTATTTCCATAGCTCTACCACCCAGTACATAAGAGGGTCTTACTAAAACTGGATAACCAATTTTTCTAGCTATATTTACTGCCTCACTCGATGAATTACATATTCCATTAGGAGGTTGTTTTAATTTTAGTTTTTTTAAGAGTTTTTGAAATCTATCTCTATCTTCAGCTAAATCTATCATATCAGGTGAAGTTCCTATAATAGGAATGTTAGCTTCTGAAAGAGCTTTAGCTAGTTTTAAGGGTGTTTGCCCTCCATATTGAACTATGCATCCTTTTAAATTACCTTTAGAATTTTCATTATATATTATTTCTAGCACATCTTCTTCAGTTAAAGGCTCAAAATAAAGTCTATCGGATGTATCATAATCAGTGGAAACTGTTTCAGGATTACAATTTATCATAATAGTTTCATAACCTTGAGAAGATAATGAGTATGCAGCATGAACACAACAATAATCAAATTCTATCCCTTGTCCTATCCTGTTTGGTCCTCCTCCTAAAATGATAATCTTTTTTCTATCTGTTACTTCAGATTCATTAAAATATTCTTTGCAAGCGGCGTCTTCATATGTCGAATATAAATATGGAGTTTTAGAATTAAATTCACCTGCACAGCTATCAATTCTTTTGAAAGTTGGTTTCACTTTATATTTATCTCGTAAAGATTTTATTTTTTTTGTTTTGGTTTTAGTAAGGCTAGCTATTCTTTTGTCAGAAAAACCTTTTGATTTTATAAATTGAAGTTCATCAAAACTTTTTGGTAATCCATTAGCTTCAATAGCTTTTTCAATCTCTACAATTTCCTCAATTTGTTTCAAAAACCAAGGGTCTATTTTACTGCAATCAAAAATTTCATCAATATTAAAACCTTCTCTAAAAGCTTGAGCAACATAGAGTATTCTTTCAGGTGTAGGTCTAGATAGAGCTGCCGATATTGAAGATTTATCTCCACCTTTTTCATATCCTGGAATTTTAATATTATTAAACCCATCAAGGCCCGTCTCTATAGACCTTAAAGCTTTTTGAAAAGATTCTTGAAAAGTTCTTCCTATTGCCATTGTTTCTCCTACAGATTTCATGGCAGACGTTAGTGTATCATGGGCCCCTTTAAATTTTTCAAAGGCAAATCTTGGTATTTTTGTAACAATATAATCTAGTGTAGGTTCAAATGATGCTGGTGTTATTTTAGTAATATCATTTTGTATCTCATCTAAAGTATATCCAACAGATAAACGAGCTGCTACTTTTGCTATGGGAAAACCTGTTGCCTTAGATGCAAGAGCAGATGATCTTGAAACTCTAGGATTCATTTCTATAACTACCATTCTTCCATCATCTGGATTTATTGCGAATTGAACATTTGATCCCCCAGTTTCAACTCCTATCTCTCTTAAAATTGATATAGATGCATTTCTCATCATCTGGTATTCTTTATCTGTAAGAGTTAGTGCAGGAGCTACTGTAATAGAATCTCCTGTGTGAATACCCATTGGATCAATATTTTCTATTGAACAAATTATGATCACGTTATCAGCTTTATCTCTTACTACTTCCATCTCGTATTCTTTCCAACCAATAATAGATTCTTCAATCAAAACAGAATTTACGGGTGAAGCATCTAAACCACTAGATACAATTTTATCAAATTCATCTTTATTGTATGCTATTCCGCCCCCAGTTCCTCCTAAAGTAAATGAAGGACGAATTATTAATGGAAGCCCTATGATCTTAAGAGCATTGTCAGCTTCTTTTTTATTCTCTGCTAAAATGCCTTTAGGAGTGGTTAAACCTATTTTTTGCATAGCTGATTTAAAGAGTTCTCTGTCTTCGGCTTTTTTTATAGCTTTTAGCGATGCTCCTATAAGTTCAACATTATATTTTTTTAGTATGCCAGATTCTGCTAGACTCATTGCAGTATTTAAGGCTGTTTGTCCACCCATAGTAGGTAAGATAGCATCTGGTTTTTCAGAAATTATAATTTTTGTTACCATCTCAGGAGTTATTGGTTCTATATAAGTAGCATCTGCAAAATTTGGATCAGTCATTATAGTTGCTGGATTTGAATTTATTAATATTATTCTGTAACCTTCTTCTCTTAATATTTTACATGCTTGCGAACCTGAATAGTCAAATTCACAAGCTTGCCCTATTACTATAGGTCCAGCTCCAATAATTAAAATTGATTTAATATCACTTCGTTTAGGCATTTTTTTTCTTTATTTTGTTTACAGCATTATAGAATGAATCAAAAAAACCATAGGTATCATGAGGACCAGGAGATGCTTCTGGATGGTATTGAACAGAATATATTTGCTTGTTTTTTACTTTTATTCCTTCTACTACTCCATCAAATAAAGACGTATAAGTTTCAATTGCAAATTCTGATAGAGTATTTCTTTTAACAACAAATCCATGATTTTGACTGGTAATTTCAACTTTATTATTTTTATTATATTTTACTGGTTGGTTTGCTCCTCTATGACCGTTTCTCATTTTTTCTGTTTTGGCACCTAGCGCTAATGCAATAAGTTGATGACCGAGACATATACCGTAAATAGGCAAATTAGTATTAAATAATTTAAGTAATAAATCTTTGACTATAACGCTTGTAGCTTTTGGATCTCCTGGTCCATTAGACAAAAAAATACCATCTGGTTTTAGTTTTAAAATTTTATTTAATGGTGTAGTTAATGGTACTACTATCACATTAAAATTTCTATCTGCAAGCATTCTCAAAATATTTTGTTTAACGCCAAAATCTATAACTATTACATTTTTTTTACTATTTAATTTAAAATTACTATTTTTAATGTTGAAATAATTTTTATTGAAATAACTCTTATCTTTCCATTTATATTGTTTTTTACATGTAACTACTGATGCTAAGTCTGCTCCTTCTAAGCCTTGCCATGATTTAATTGATTTTATTGCTTCTTTTATATTTAAATCTTTTTTAACTTGGTTTATAATCATTCCATTAATGTAGCCGTTTTCTCTAATTAAGGATGTGATTGATCTAGTATCAATCCCTTGAATACCTATGATATTTTTATTTTTTAACCATTCACTTAAATTTAAATCAGATCTAAAATTGGAGGCAACTGTAACATTAGCTTTTAAAACAACTCCTTTAGCAACAGGCGATTTGGATTCATTGTCATGAATATTCGTTCCAGTGTTGCCAATATGTGGAAATGTAAATGTAATAATTTGTTCTGCATATGAAGGGTCAGTTATAATTTCCTGATAGCCTGTCATTGAAGTATTAAAACATAATTCTCCAATAGTTTGTCCTTTTGCTCCAATACCATTTCCCCAATAATAATCTCCATTTTCGAGTATTAAAATAGCATTTTTTTTATTAATTAGATCTTTCAAGAGTTTAGGTTTGGATGATTTCATTTTTTAATAAAATTCCACTTTTAGTAATTTTTTATAAATTTATTATAATTGTCTCTTGGAAATCCACACTAATCAAATCAAACATTTTGGTCAAGAAAAGTAATAATTATTATTTAAATTATTTAAATATTTCATGTATTATAAAAACATTATTAATTAGGAACTTTAAAAGTGTTAAGAAATAAATTTAAAAATGAATTATCAGAAGCTATGAAAGCAAAAGATTCTATAAGGTTATCAACAATTAGACTAATATTAGCTGCAATTAAAGATAGAGATTTAGAATCAAAAAGAAAGGGTAATGGAGATTTGATTACTGATTCTAGTATCTTAGATATTTTAGCAAAAATGGTAAAACAGAGAAATGAAACGGCAAAAGTATATGAGAAAGCCGGAAGAAATGAATTAGCAGAATCAGAATATAGAGAAATTGAGATTATCAATGCTTTTATGCCTAAAATGTTAACTAAGCTAGAACTAGAGAAGGTAATAGAAGAAGCTATTAAAATAATTGATGCTAAAACACTTCGTGATTTAGGAAAAGTTATATCAAAGATTAAAGAAGACTATACTGGTAGATGCGATTTTGCAGATGTTAGTCAAATAGTAAGAGAGCGTTTAGAAAGATAACAGAGTTATTATATGGCTTTTTCAGACAACTTAGTAAATACAATTCATGATAAAATAATATTATCTGAGTACATAGGAAGAACCGTAAATTTATCAAAAAAAGGTAACGACTTTATTGGTTTATGCCCATTTCATAATGAAAAAACTCCGTCATTTACAGTTAGTAATGATAAAGGTTTTTTTCATTGTTTTGGTTGTGGAGCTCATGGAGATGTCATTTCTTTTGTAATGCAAAAAGAATCAATAGATTTTAAAGAAACAATCCAAATCTTAGCTTCAGAAATAGGGGTTAATGTAAATAATTATACATACAAAGATAAAAAAGTTCATGAAGAAGAGGCGAACTTTAGAAATATATATGAATTATCTAAAGTTTATTTTTACAATAATTTCAAAGATAAATCTGCAAATAGAGTAAAAAATTATCTTCAAAATAGAAAAATTTCTATAGAGGCAAGTCAATATTTTGAATTAGGTTATACACAAAATAATTCAGACAATTTAATTAGGTTTTTAGAGAGTAAAGGTTATTCTACTGAGAAAATTATTGAAGCAGGATTAGGAAGAAAATCTATTAAGAATGATAAATATTATGATTTCTTTAGAAATAGACTTATTTTCCCTATTCATAACTCAAGAGGGGAAGTTGTAGCTTTCGGAGGAAGGTCTTTAGATTCTACAGAGCCTAAATACCTTAATTCACCTGATACTATTTTATTTAAAAAACGAAAGTTAATATATAATTTTCATAGAGCAAAAAAATATGTTCAAAAGCATAAAATGCCCTTCATAGTGGTTGAAGGTTATATGGATGTTATTGCTTTATATCATATAGGGTTATACGGGGCAGTAGCACCTTTAGGAACATCACTATCTGAAGAACAATTATTATTGTTATGGAAAATTTCAGATGAACCTATTATTTGTATGGACGGAGATCAGGCAGGCTATAGATCTGCAATAAGGACTCTTAATATAGCTATGAAATTATTAAAACCTGGAAAGTCTCTAAAATTTGCTTTTTTAGAAAATGGAGATGATCCTGACAATCTAGTTTTTAAGGGTAAAAAGCAACAACTATTTGATATGATAGAAAATGCGATTTCTATGTTTAATGTTTTCTGGGATAGTGAAATTTTAAATATAGATTTAAATACTCCAGAAAAAAGAGCTGCTTTTAAAATAAATATGGAAAAAAAAATATCTTTAATAGATGATAAAAATGTGCAAAAGGAATATAAAAAATCATTTTATACTAATTATAATAATTTATTCCCGAATAATTATTATAATTTTAAAAAATATAGTTTTAAAACTAATAATAATGAAATAGATAAGTTAAATGCAGTTAGAGTAAAGAATAATACTTCTGCATTGCTTAGAGAAAAAAATCTTATAGAAGCTATACTTAATAATCCAGGTATATTAAAAAAGGTAGAAGAAGATTTTGCTATTTTAGTTTTTTCTAATAATGAAATAGAGACGTTGAGAATAGCTTTATTAAACATATATAAAAAAAATGGTGATATAACAGACATGAGCATTAGTGAGATTAAAAATGATTCAAAGTATAATTTTATTATTGAAGAGATATTTAAACCAAAAGATTGGGCAACAACCAGGTTTATTCCTGAATTTGTGAAAAAAAATGATGATCTAAATTATGTTGTAAAGTGCTGGAAAGAGGCAGCAAATTTACAAAAAAAGTGGTATAAAAAAGAAAATATATAGTGAATTTAGTTTAAGTTATTACTTGATAATTGCTTAAACAAAATATAATTAGTAGTATAATATTTCAAATTAGGTTTAGTAGAAAATAAATTATGGTTAAAAAAAGTAAAACAGTTACTAACAGTACCGATAATTCTTCTGTTGCAGATGAACAAATATCTGATATCAGCGAAGTAGAAATTAAAAAACTTATTTCTAAAGGGAAAGATAAAGGTTATTTAACTTATGATGAATTAGCAAAAGTTCTATCTCCTGAGAAATTTTCTTCAGAAAAAATTGAAGATATTCAAGCTATGATATCAGAACTGGGCATTAGTTTAGTAGATTCAGATGATGATTTAAATGATGTGGAAAATGAAAATAAAAATCAGACAATAAAGGAAGATAACCCAAAGGATAATGAATTAGGAAGAACAGATGATCCTGTAAGAATGTATTTAAGGGAAATGGGAAATGTGGAGCTACTATCTAGGGATGGAGAAATAGCTATTGCAAAGAGAATTGAGGCTGGAAGAGATTTAATGTTCAGAGGAATAAGTAGGAATCCCTTAACATTAAGAAGTATATCTAAATGGAATGTAGAATTAAAAAAAGAATTAATCACTTTGAGAGATGTTATTGATTTAGAAGCAACTTATGGTTCTGGTCCGGATGGCGCAACTGTTAATAATCCTCTTGCAACTGCAAAAGTAGCTGCAACAATTCAATCTAATGAAGTGAATGAGGAAATAGAATCTAATGATAATGAAGATTCTAATATTGAAGGTTTTAATAATGAAGAAGAAAATGATAGTCATGATGGAATGCCATCAATTTCTGCATTAGAAGAAATATTACAGCCGCAAATTTTATTAGCTTTTAAACAATTATCTAAATATTCAAAGTCTATGGATAAATACTGGCAACAAAATATCAATAATTTGATTGCTGGTATAGAAACTAAAGATAACGATAAAAATAAATTTTTTAGAAGTCAGCATGAGGTTTCTAGTATTATGCGAGGCTTACGTTTAGATACCAATAGAGTAGAAGAGTTAATTGATGAATTATATGGAAAGAATAAGAGGTTGTCTTCCCTTGAAGGAAAGTTGATTAGACTGGCTACAAAAAATAAAATTAAAAAAGATAAATTTTTAGAGTTGTATACAGGTAAAGAGATTCAAAAAGATTTATTAAGAAAATTATCTTTGAATAAAGATAAAAAAATTAAAGAGTTTATAAAAAAAGAAAGACCTCTAATTAAGGAGATATTAGCAGAAATTAAAGAGACAGCTGAATACTGCAGCTTGGGTATTACTGAGTTTAAAGTATTGGTTAAAGCTATAGAACGTGGAGAAAGAGAGTCAGAACAAGCAAAAAAAGAAATGATAGAAGCTAATTTAAGATTAGTAATTTCAATTGCAAAAAAATATACAAATAGAGGATTACAATTTTTAGATTTAATTCAAGAAGGTAATATAGGGCTAATGAAGGCAGTAGATAAATTTGAGTATAGAAGGGGATATAAATTTTCTACTTATGCTACCTGGTGGATAAGACAAGCTATTACTAGGTCGATAGCTGACCAAGCTCGTACAATAAGAATCCCAGTTCACATGATAGAAACTATTAATAAACTAGTTAGAACGTCTAGACAAATTTTACATGAAATTGGTAGAGAGGCTACTCCCGAAGAATTAGCTGAGAAGTTAGCTATGCCATTAGATAAAGTCAGAAAAGTAATGAAGATAGCGAAAGAACCCATAAGTTTAGAAACGCCTGTGGGAGATGAAGAGGATAGCCATCTAGGTGACTTTATTCATGATACAAATGCAATTATTCCATTAGATGCAGCAATTCATGAGAATTTAAAAGAGCAAACTACGCAAATATTAGCATCTTTAACTCCTAGAGAAGAAAGGGTGCTGAGAATGCGTTTTGGTATTGGTATGAACACTGATCATACTTTAGAAGAAGTTGGTCAACAATTTTCAGTTACAAGAGAAAGAATTAGACAAATTGAGGCAAAAGCATTACGAAAACTAAAACACCCATCTAGATCAAGAAAATTAAGAAGTTTTTTAGATGAAAAATAGTTAATTTTTGGGCCCGTAGCTCAGTTGGTTAGAGCAAACCGCTCATAACGGTTTGGCCGTAGGTTCGAGTCCTACCGGGCCCACCAAAAAATATCTATTTAAGTTTGCTTTCTTGCTACATTTAAGGTTAGTTTTAATTTATAATAAATAATATTGTTTATTGGGGGAGGATTATAAAATGGATGCTAAAGTAATTTGGCTACTAGTATTTGTAGGATTATATTGGGCGTATTGTGTTTATTGGGGTATTAAAGGTCATTTACAGGCAAAAACTGCTAGTGATTATTTTTTAGCAGGAAGAGGAATATCCATTTGGGTTTTTATCTTGGCAGCTACTGCTACATCATTTTCTGGGTGGACATTTATGGGGCATCCAGGCTTGATATATCGGGATGGTTTTCCTTATGCATATGCTTCCTTTTATGCAATTACTATACCTTTTACTGGAGTAATGTTTTTAAAGCGACAGTGGATGTTAGGAAAAAGATTTGGTTTTGTTACGCCAGGAGAGATGCTTTCAGATTATTTTAGATCAGACTTCATAAGGATTTTAGTAGTTCTTGTCGCTTTAGTTTTTTCAGTTCCTTATTTGGGTATTCAACTAAGAGCTTCTGGCTTTTTATTTAATGTTTTAACTGATGGAATGTTCAGCGTAAATGTAGGAATGTGGGCATTATCTGCCGTTGTATTCCTTTATGTGGCAACTGGAGGACTTCGAGCTGTTGCATATGTTGACACCATGCAGTGTATACTTTTAGCCGGCGGAATAATGGTGATTGGGGTTATAGCACTAATAAATATTGGAGGATTTGGAACATTAGTTGATGGTATAGCTGCTCTATCTCAAAATGATAAAAACCTTACTCCTGATGGTTATAGCCATTATATAGCAATACCGGGAGTTATTCAATATGTTAAGAGTGGAGCCGAAGCTGTGGGTGGGGCATGGACTGGAATAATGATATTATCATATATGTTTGCGCTAATGGGTATTCAATCTGCTCCTGCATTTACAATGTGGTCCTTCTCAAATAAAAGTACAGTGCCATTTGCTCCCCAACAAGTATGGGCATCTGCATTTGGAATAGGTTTAATCTTAATGAGTTTTACAGCTATACAAGGAATAGGAGCGCACTTTTTAGGGGCTGATGCCTCTATGTTAGCTGCACATCCTGAGTTAGTTAATAATGTTATGGGTGCGGGTCTTCAAGGGCAAGATATAATGGATACTGCAGGTAAGCAAGGAATGTTAGTTCCTCAATTAATATACTTAATGTCGGATAGTGCACCATGGCTAGTAGGTCTTTTATCTGTGTGTGCTTTAGCGGCTATGCAGTCTACCGGAGCTGCATATATGTCAACAGCTGGTGGAATGCTTACAAGAGATTTAGTAAAAAGATTTATTTTACCTAATGCATCACATAATATCCAGAAAATTCTTGGAAGGTCAGGTGTTGGACTTATAGTATTAGCTGCATTATTGGTTGCAACAGTATCTAAAGATGCACTAGTTCTATTAGGTGGTTTAGCAGTAGCATATGGTTTTCAAATGTGGCCTGCGCTAATTGCGATTTGTTGGTGGCCATTTCTTACGAGAGCTGGAATAACCATCGGATTAATTGCCGGTTTAGTTGCAGTCACTCTTACAGAAAGCATGGGCAGGGACGTCTTTGGAATTACAGCTTGGGGAAGATGGCCATTAACTATACATTCAGCTGGTTGGGGTATAATATTTAATTTAGGTTTTGCAATATTAATATCCTATTTTACTCAAAATAAATCTGATACTGAGCATAAAATGAAGTTTCATTCATTCTTGAGAGAACATTCATCTTTATCTGATGAAAAAAAGAGATTAATTCCAACTGCTGTTATTATAACTTTACTATGGTTTTTCTTTGGAATAGGTCCGGGTGCAGTAATTGGAAACTGGATTTTCGGAAGTCCACTTGATCCAAATACATGGGTTTTTGGTATACCTTCAATTTGGGCTTGGCAAATATTATTCTGGATATTGGGAGTATATATGATGTGGATGCTCGCTTATAAGATGGAGATGTCGACTCCCCCTAAACCATTTGAAGCATTAACAGATGATATTGGTGATAAATAATTATATTTTGGATTATATACAGGTAAAAGTTTTAATTACCTGTATATAATATAGATGTTGAATGCTTAATAATTTTTATGTTCTTAGTGTTATAATATTATCTTTACTTTTATATTATCCTGTTAATAAATTAATATTTATTTTAAGTATTAGAAGATTAGAAAGAAAAACTGGTAAGCAATTGGATAATATTCAAAAGGCTGGTCAGTTAAGAAGGTCTAGGTTTGTATCTATCTTTTTAATTCTAATTTTTTCGTGTTTATTTAACATTAATATTCTTGATATAAAGTAGGAATAATTTGAGCTCATATAAAATAAAGCAATCAGACTCTGTTTATAATATTTTAGTGAAAATTAGTATTATTTTATTTGTTTTATTTACTACTTGGCTTCTTTTTGAACATTTTGTAAATAGACCTCCAGAATTAAGGTATTATCTAAGTGGTAATACAGATTTTAAAGATAAAAGATATGATAGCTCTCTCAAAAATTATCTTAAGGCTTATAGTTTTGATCAGAATGATGTCTATATTATAGAGGGTATTGCTCGTTCTTATATGGAGCTAAATGATTTTAATAATTCTTTTAAATATTTTGATTTAGCAATAAAGACTGATAATCAGTTTGCTCCTGCTTATGCAAATTTAGGAGTTCTGTTTGATAGGAACAAAGATTATGTTAATGCAATTAAATATTATGAGATTGCATTGAGATTAGACAATGAATTATCTACAGGTATGCATTGGATTGATAGATTACTATATGATGTAAGAGAAAAACCTCCAACAATAATGGATCGATTAAACTATTTAAATCAACAAATGTTGTTAAGTGAAGATGAAAGAATATTATCAATAGAAGAAATTAATGATAAACAAATAAATTTTGAAAAATAATTAGATTATTTTTAATATATCTACAGTAAAAACTCTTATAAAAAATATTAGTGCAATGCAACCAAAAAGGAGACGAACAAAATCTTTTTCCCCATCTTTATCTTTAAAAGTAATTCCATGCCAGGCAACTATGCCTGTAGCAAAAACAAAAACCCAATTAAACAAATCTTCCATAATTAAAATTGATAAACCTAAAAATTAATAATATATTTAACTACTATGATTTTAGATAATATACTTTTAAAAGGCCCAAAAGAAGGAAAAAATATATTATTATTAGCTCATGGAGCAGGGGCTCCAATGGATTCAATATTTATGCGAACAATTTCAAAGGGTTTAAATGAAAATGGAATTATTACTATTAGATTCGAGTTCCCCTATATGGCTAAAAGAAGATTAGGCAAGAAACCATTTCCTGATAAAATACCTGTGTTATGTGAATTTTATACTAGTTTGTATTATCAAATAAAAAAATTATACCCAAATAAAAAGATATGGTTATCTGGGAAATCAATGGGGGGAAGAGTTTCCACTATTGTAAGTAAATCCATAGAAGTTGAAGGAGTAGTGGTATTTGGATATCCATTTCATCCTATCAATAACATAGATAATATTAGACTTGATAACTTACAATTAGATGGTCCACCAATTCTGATAATACAAGGTACAAGAGATAAATTTGGAAATATTGAAGAAGTAAAAAAATATAATATAAATAAAAAAAATTTCATATACTGGCTTAATGAAGGAGATCACTCATTCAATACTCTTAAAAAATCATCAATAAGTACTCAAAAGTCTATTCAAAAAGCTTGTGACATAGCATCCTTATTTATTAAGAGTAAAAGTATTAATGGTATTATAGATTGAATTTTTTAAGTATTGATTTTTGTCTAATATCTAATTCTTCTTCATCAAAATTTTCTATTAGTTCTTCAATAATTTCATGCCAATTTAATTCAGCATTCAGATGCATAAAAACTGACCCTAGCCCAACAGCTGCTCTATCTATAAGAACAAATTCTTTTGGTGGAGCAACACCTCCTAGTTTTTTTAGTTCTTTATAAACATTAGAAGCTACCTCTTTACCATTTTTTAGAGCTTTAGGATCTTGAATTTTTCTTTTTTTATTTTCTAATAATGGCCCATAGATATATAGGGCCCAAATATTTAGTACTTCTATCAAATCTTTAGATAAGTCATTAAAACCCCATGATTTATAAGCGTTTATAGCTAACTCTGTATTATTATCTCTCATAGCTATATATAAATCTATAACTCCCTTTACAAATTTTGCTGGAAATATTCTAATGCAACCAAAGTCTAATAAATTAATTTTTGGCTTATCTTTATTGGTGTTATCTACTTGATAGTTACCAGGGTGAGGGTCTCCATGTATAATTCCGTATTTATAAAAAGGAATGTACCAAGCATAAAATAATGTTAGAGCAAGGTGATTTTTAATTTTAGGACTTGATTTTTTCCATTTCATAAATGACTCACCGCTTAACCAAGTCATTGAAAGCAATCTATCAGTAGATAAATCCTTTATTGGCTTAGGAACATTAATATATTTTTGATTTTTAAGTATTTCATAAAATAAAAGCATATTTTTAAGTTCTCGTTTATAGTCGAGTTCTTCTTTAAGCCTGTCAGATAATTCATCGTAGATATCTTTAGTTTTAATAGTCTTATCCCAAGTTCCATAAAGAGAAAATATTAATTTTAACTGTTTTAAATCAGCAGCAACTGTAGATGACATGTCTGGATATTGTAATTTACAGGCTATAGTATTTCCTTTGATACTTGCTTTATGAACCTGTCCAAGTGAAGCAGCATTTTTTGCATTATTTTCAAAAGAGTCAAACTTTTTTAACCAGTCTTTACCTAATTCACTAGCCATTCTTCTTTTTACAAAGAACCAGCCCATAGGTGGTGCTTCTGCTTGAAGTGTTTGTAACTTTTCAGCATACTCTTTAGGTAAGGCATCAGGTATAGTAGACAATAATTGAGCTGCCTTCATCAAAGGTCCTTTCAAACCCCCGAGAGCATTTAAAATAATATCAGCATTTTTATTTAAATCGTTTTTTCCTATTAGCTTATTACTAGCTATACGAGCTGTAGCCCCTGTTAATTTACTGCTAACTTTAGCATATCTTTTAACTTTTCCAGTAAGAGTAGATTTATTTTTTTTCATATAGAATAAATTTCATAACTTTCTATATATACGATTATTTCTAAACCTTAGATTTGTATAATTTATTCTGCAGCAATAGCTGAAGATGGTTTATCTTCTTTAGAATTCCATATTCCTAATAATTCTTTTCTTTTTTGCTCAGCTTTTTTCATATTTTCTTCTTTAACATGTCCGTAGCCTCTTATCATTTCGGGAATAGACGCTATTTGCACTGCTAAAGAAATATTTTTTGTATCTAATTCATTTAATATTTTTGTCAGGTCCTTCTTATATTGATTAATTAATAATCTTTCCATTTTTCGTTCTTTAGTTTTTCCAAAAGGATCTAATATAGTTCCTCTTAAAAATTTAAGTTTTGATAAAACTTTAAATATTGGAAGTATCCAAGAACCTACAGTTATTTTTTTTAATTTTCCTGTATTAGGATCTTTAGGTGCGAATAATGGAGGAGCAACATGAAACTTTAATTTAAGTTTGCCTTCAAACGCATTACTTAATTTTTCTTTAAAATCTCCATTTGTGTATAATCTTGCTACCTCATATTCATCTTTATAAGCCATTAATTTATATAAATATTTTGATACAGCTATAGATAAGTCCTCTTTACCCTTATCTATTTTATTCTCACTCGCAATTGTTTTATTAACAAAATCTATATAACTATTTGCATAACTTTCATTTTGATAATTTTTAAGAAAGCTCTTTCTATCTTTAATTATATCCTTAAGTCCGTATTTATCTTTATCAATTTCTATATTACTCATAAATGGAGCAGCTTCTTTTTCTACGTAGCTGAAATCATGTGCAGCCATTCTTCCCCATCTAAATGCTGATAAATTCATAGATACGGCAATATTATTTAACTTGATTGCTTCTTCCATGCTTTCTGGTAGAACTGGAATAAAGCCCTTTTGCAAAGCATAGCCAGTTATAAACATATTTGAAGCTATAGAATCTCCAAACATTGCTGTAGCAATTTTTATTGCATTTATAAAGTTTGTTTCTTTTGAAGACTTTTCTATAATTTGACGGATACGTTTCCCCCCAAATGAGTGATCAGGATCTAAGACAAAACCCGCTACTGGGGTTTCATGGTCATTTATAATAGAGTGTGTAGTATTAATATTCATTAATTCTCTTACAGGAGAGGTAGTTACTACTACCATATCACAACCCAAAATTAAATCTGCACTTGTTTTTCCAACTTTGACAGAGTGAATTTTTTCAGGTGTTGATGCTACTCTAATATGACTAAGGACAGCACCCCCTTTTTGTGCTACTCCTACTTGATCTAAAACACTAACGCCTTTATTCTCTATATGAGAGGCCATTCCTATAAGCGCTCCTATTGTAACTACTCCTGTGCCACCTATACCAGTTACAACTATATCAAAAGGTTTGTCTAAATTTATTTCTTTTGGTTTTGGCAATTTACTAAATATTTCTATTGGAAGGTCAGAAGCAGAAGAATTTTTTCTTTTTCTAGGAGTTGCACCTTGTACAGTTACAAAAGAAGGACAAAAGCCATCCACACAACTAAAGTCTTTATTACATGTGGATTGATTTACTTTACGCTTTCTTCCAAACTTAGTTTCTAACGGTTCAACAGAAATACAATTAGATGCTTTAGAGCAATCGCCACAGCCTTCACAAACAGCATCATTTATAAAACTTCTTTTATCTGGGTCTTCCATTAACCCTCTTTTTCTTCTTCTTCTCTTTTCAGTAGCGCATGTTTGATCATAAATCATAACAGTCACGCCTGGCCAAGCTCTAAGTTCTTTTTGTACTTGATCAATTTCACTTCTATGATTTATAGTTGTTCCTTCAGCAAAGTTAGCATTTAAACCATATTTTTCTGGCTCATCTGAAACAACTGCTATTCTCTTTACACCTTCTCCATATAATTGATGAGATATCCTAGAAGGAGTAGGAACGCCTTCCGCAGGTTGTCCACCAGTCATGGCAGTAGCATCATTAAATAATATTTTATACGTTATGTTAACTTTAGCAGCAACCGCTGCTCTGATAGCAAGTATCCCTGAATGCGTATAAGTGCCATCTCCTATATTTTGAAATATGTGTTTGTCTTCAACGTATGATGACATTCCAATCCAGTTAGCACCTTCTCCTCCCATATGAGTAAAAAGGTCAGTATCTCTGTCCATCCATGCTGCCATGAAATGACAACCAATACCTGCCATAGCTTTACTACCTTCAGGAACTTTAGTAGAACTATTATGTGGACAACCTGAGCAAAAATAAGGAGTCCTATTGGCAATTCCTTGAACGGTAGTTGTATCAGGCTCATTTTGTTTAATAATTCTTAATTTTTTTAATAAGTTTTCATCTTTATTATTTCTAGTTATTCTGTCAGCGATTATTTCTGATACAAAGTCAGGTGTAAGCTCACCAGTAGAAGAAATTAAATCTTTACCTCCTTCATCTCGCTTACCAACTATTCTTTGGGGTCTATTAGTTTTATTAAATAATATTTCTTTTATCTGATCTTCAACTAAAGGTCTTTTTTCTTCAAACACTAATACTTCTTCCATACCCTCACAGAATTCAATTATAGAAGACTCTTCTAATGGCCAAGGCATACCTATTTTAAATAAATGTAAACCAATTTTATTTGCATACTCTTCATCTATTCTAAGATCTGATAGAGCTTGTCTTACTTCAGCATACCCTTTACCTGTAGCGATAATACCAATATTTTTTTTACCACTAGACCAAACTGGGTGATTTATTTTATTAGCTTTAGCAAAGGCTTTTACAGCAGGTATTTTAATTTTATTTAAGCGAGCTTCTTGTCCTAAAACGTCATCAGGCCATCTAATATGAACCCCTTCATCAGGAATAATATAGTCAGGAGTATTTATCTTAATGCGATCTAAATCTATATTAACGGACGCTGAACTATCCATAGTTGCTGTCACACATTTCATAGAAACCCAAACTCCAGCATATCTAGATAGTGCTATACCTATTAAACCGTAATCTAAAAGCTCCTGAACATTTGAAGGGTTAAGAACTGGAATTTGAGCATCAACCATAGCATATTCACTTTGATGAGCTAAGGTTGAAGATTTAGCAGTATGATCATCACCTAAAAGAGCAAGTACGCCACCATGAGGAGAAGTACCAGCTGAATTAGCATGTTTAAAAGCATCTCCAGATCTATCCACTCCAGGTCCTTTTCCATACCATATTCCAAATATACCATCTTTTGTAGCTTTAGATATTAAACCAGATTGTTGAGAACCCCATACTGCAGTTGCCGCTAGGTCTTCATTTAAGCCGGATGAAAAATTTATATCATTATTATTTAAAAATTTTTTTGCTGTCCATAGAGTCTTATCGTACATGCCAAGAGGTGATCCTCTATACCCTGATATAAAGGCTGCTGTATTTAAATTATTAATTTTATCTTTTTGTCTTTGTATAATTGGTAATCTAACTAAAGCTTGAGTACCCGTTATATATACTCTTCCTTTATCAAGAGTATATTTATCATCTAAAGAAACTTTATTTAATTTTAATTCCATAATATATACTCTATTAAAAAATAATATTAAAAAAAACAGTTATTATTGCAAACCTGAACTGCAATAATAGTTACACTAAAAGTTTTTCTATTATATACTATTTAAAAATAATTTAAAAACAAATTTATTTAGTTTTCTTTATTACTGATTTTTAAATGAAGCTAGATATAAATAAACTAGGAAAAATTATCAAGATATGACAATTTTAATTACTGGAGTTGCTGGCTTTATCGGATCAAATTTAGCAAGAAACCTTCTTGACAGAGGAGATAATGTTTTAGGGATAGACAATATTTCTAATTATTATGATGTTAATTTAAAATATGATCGATTAAATAATTTAAAAAAATATAAAAACCTTAATTTTGAAAAAATTGATATTTCAAATTATTCAGATTTAGAGAAATTAGTAAAAAAGCATAGAATTTCAAAAATATGTCACCTTGCAGCACAAGCAGGAGTTAGATATTCATTAGAAGCCCCTATGGAATATATCAAGAGTAATATTATTGGTCATTTGAATGTATTAGAAATATGTCGAAATTTTAAAATAAAAAATTTAGTTTATGCATCCTCCTCTTCTGTTTATGGGGGAAACACAAAAGTTCCATTTTCTGTTGAGGATAGAGTAGATACTCCAGTTTCTTTATATGCCGCAACGAAAAGATCTGATGAGCTTATGTCATATACTTATAACCATCTATATGGAATAAATACTATAGGCTTAAGGTTTTTTACAGTTTACGGTCCTTGGGGAAGGCCGGATATGGCCACTTGGATTTTTACTAAAAAAATTATAAATGATGAGCCTATTGAAGTATTTAATAATGGAAATATGGAAAGAGATTTTACTTATATAGATGACATAATTACAGGAACAGTATCGATATTAGACTCTTGTAAACAAGATACTTATGAAAACTTTTCCAAAGTTTATAATATTGGAAATAATAAACCAGAAAATTTATTAAATTTTATATCAATAATAGAAAAAAGCTTAGGAAAAAAAGCAATTAAAATAATGAAGCCTCTACAAAAAGGGGATGTAACAAATACCTATGCAGATATATCTGAAATAAAAGCAGATTTTAACTTTAATCCAAGAACTAAATTAATTGAAGGTGTTCCTAAATTTATTGAGTGGTTTAAAAACTATCATAATTTCAATTAATTAATGTTTATGAAATTTATCGTTTAGCTTTGAAATTCTTTCACTGGATTGCTCAGCTTGATATTTTTCTTTCCAATCTTTGTAAGGCATACCATAAACTATTTCTCTAGCATTATCATAATCTATATTGTTTCCATTTTTTGAAGACTCTTCAGAGTACCATTTAGATATACAATTTCTACAAAAATCAGCTAATTCCATTAAATCTATATTTTGTACATTTGGGTTTTCTTGAAAATGTTTTAACAGTCTTCTAAATGTTGCTGCTTCAATTTTTTCTTTGGTATTATTATCCATGTTTATTCTCCAATTTTTAATATTTTAAATTAAGTTAATCTTTTTTGCAAAAATATTATAAGGTTCACCTAATTTAAGTTGTGAATAATAAATTGCATTACTAATTTTTAAATATAGTTCATTTAACTTAGTTATATTTTTTTTTTCAAATATATCATTTCTAATTTCTATAGAAATAAAGGGTCTTTTTTCATGTTCACCATGACATGTCATAGTGTAATTTACATCTTCGAAACCACTATAAGGTTTATTTTTACCAATTTTGTATTCAGTATTATCACTTAAATATTTTAATATAGGTTCATATAATTTTTTATCATGTCTGTAGAGTAATCCTATCTCCCAAGGTCGCTTTATTTTATTATGTAATGATGGCGTAAATGAATGAATACAAATCAAAGCAGTTTTACAAGAGAAAAAATTATCCATTTTTTTTAAAGTTAAACTTAATTCATTATGGTAAGTCAGATGAAAATTTTTTATTCTATATAGTTTTTCTGACTTTGATAAATTTTTATTACCAGGAATATTAATTTCATCGCTCTTTTCAGTAATGCAATTTACATGGTTTTTATCTCTATTCAAATCTATAAAAAGTCTGGAATATTTTCCTAATATTGCATTTGTGTTAAATGTTGATGTCAGTTTCTTAGTAATTGATTTCGCTCCTATATCATATGCTATATGGCTTTGAAGTATATTTTCTTCCAAGCATAGTTTTTTATATTGATTAGGTATTAAATTTGAAGCATGATCGCAGCTAAATAAGATGGGAAGTGAAGGACATTTTTTCTTTATATTTATATAATTATTAATTGTCATAATTATCCAAAGTAATTAATTGTATCTAACAAAAAGATATAATTAGATGAGAGAATAAGTCGAATGAAAAATAATCATTATAAGAAATTTTTGTTAAAAATGTTTGATGAAGCTGTACTAATTTCTCATCCAAAAAACTTAATGAAAAAATATATTCCTAATAAGCAGCCTTCTGGAAAGACAATAGTAATAGGTGCTGGTAAAGCTTCTGCCGAAATGGCTAGAGTGTTTGAATTAGCTTGGATTAGTAAAGGTTATAAAAAATTAGAGGGTATTGTAGTTACTAGATATGGCCATAAGAGGAAATGTAAAAATATTAAAATTATAGAGGCTTCTCATCCAGTCCCAGATAAATCAGGTTTGGATGCAACGAATGATATTATTAATTTATTAAAACCACTTAATTCTAAAGATCTAGTAATAGTATTAATATCTGGAGGAGGTTCTTCATTACTAGTTTCGCCTATAGACAAGATAAGTTTAAAAGAAAAACAAGATTTAACAAATGAATTATTAAGAAGTGGAGCTACTATTTCAGAAATTAATGCAGTTAGAAAACATTTATCTAATGTTAAAGGAGGAAAATTAGCTAGTTTTGCTTATCCTGCTGAAGTAATTACCTTAGCTATAAGTGATGTTCCAGGAGATGATTTTGGTACGATCGCTTCAGGTCCAACTTACCCTGATCATACTACTAATAAGGATGCTATAGAAGTTTTATCTAAATATAATATTGTATGTTCTAAAAATATTGATGATGTTTTAAGGTCTAATAAATATGAAACTCCCAAGCAGAAAGATAAAATATTTAAAAATTCAGAATTTAATATTATTGCAAAACCACAGAATGCTCTTTTAAAAGCTGCAAAAGTTGCAGAAAGAAAAAATTTTAATACTTTAGTTTTAAGTGATTCAATAGAAGGAGAGTCAAATGATGTAGGGTTAGTTCATGCAGCAATTGTTAAGCAAGTAATTAGATTTGGACAACCCGCAAAAAAGCCTTTATGCATTTTATCAGGAGGAGAGACAACGGTTACAATAAATAAAGAAAATGGAAAAGGAGGAAGAAATACTCAATTTTTACTTTCGTTAGTTATTGCTTTAGGTTCATCTAGTAATGTTTATGCAATCGCTTGTGATACTGATGGTATTGATGGTAGTGAGGATAATGCTGGAGCTATTATATTTCCTGATACTCTTGAAAGAGCTTATAGTAAGGGTTTAAATCCAAAAAATTATTTAGAAAGAAATGATGCTTATTCTTTTTTTAATATACTCGGGGATATAGTAAAAATTGGTCCAACTCATACTAATGTAAATGATTTTAGAGCAATTTTAATTACAAATGATTAAAATTAACCTTGTCTTGCTTTAAGCCTAGGATTCTTTTTATTTATAACAAAAGTTTTTCCATAACGCTTGATTACTTTGCAATCTTTGTCACGGAGTTTTGCACTTTTAAGAGATTTTAAAACTTTCATAATAATTTCCTACAGTTTAAATAAGAGGCATATTTAAACTTAGTTATGTTTGATGTCAATAATATCTATTATTTTTTATCTATTAATCTTTTAGAAACTAGAATAAATACTGCTGCAGCTAATATTGCAGATATACCTTTTGGTCCTAAAGAATTAGCTATTTCAGTAAAGTTTGCTGCTACGCTAATAGGAAACGCACCAGAGTTATCTCCTAACAGAAGAAATAGTACAAGTCCTGCTATTGCTATTGCTAAACCTAGTTCGGATAACTTCCAAATAAACTTACTAAGAGAGGTAACTTGAGCAGAATATTTTTTTAGAATGTTTTCCATGATTTAATCCTTTTTATATAACGCTCTATTTTATAATAAACTAAAAAATAGAGCGCATATAAATAGAAAAAGTTATAAAATAATTTTTATAACTTTATACTTATTTTATTTTTTTCCGAAAAGCCACATAATAATGCCAACCGAAATCAAACCGGCTAATCCAGCATTACCGAGCTGATTTACTAGCGAGATAACATTTGTTACTACGCTTCCGAAAAAAGACATGTTTCCTGAGCCAACTAGAAGTTGTGCTGCTATAGCTAGCGCTAAGAGCATAATAGCTAGTTCAGTTAAAGCACCGATTGTGCCTTTTATACTATTTATTAGTGACATATAAAACTCCCCTTGTTTATTAAGTCGATCTACTTTGAAATATTTTAAGTCAAATGTCAACATATAGTAGTTTTATTTAATTTTTATACATTCCCTAGTAAAATGTGGATAAGTATATTTATTATTTTATTGATATAATAATTTTTTATATTATTTAATAGTATTCTATATCTTAAATATTGGATAATTTATTTATGATTAAATTAAAAAAATTACATCATAATGCATATCGGTGTATTGATTCTGAGGATACCAGACAATTTTATGAAGATTTTTTAGGCCTGCCTTTAGTAAAAGCTTTCGAGATTTCTGAAACGGCAACCGGAGACAAAACAAAAGTATTACACACATTTTATTCTTTAGATGATTCTTCTTCCTTAGCATTCTTTGAGGTTTTAAACGATCCTTTACAATACAAATCTTGGCATGATTTTGATCTTCATATTGCTCTCGAAGTAGAAGAGACAGTTTTAATTGATTTCTTTAATAAAGGAAAAAAATCTAATATAGAAACAAGAGGAATTTCTAATCATGGCTTTATAAAATCTATCTATTTTAGAGATCCTAATGGTTATGTAATTGAATTAACTACTCCATTAGAAACCAAAGAAAATTATAATAAAAATAAGCCAAGAGAAATTTTAGATGAATGGATCTCTAACAAAAATGAAAAAATTATATAAATATATTTTTTGTACTTTAATAATAGCTTCAATAAATTTCAGTTCTGCAGCTGATAATAGTAAATGGTTAAGTATTAATAAAAAAGGTATGCAAGCGTATAAAGAAAGAGATTTTGATAATTCTGAAAAATATTATATAGAAGCAATAAATGAAGCAAGAAAAGTAAATTTAGGTCCTGAATTATCAGCTACACTTAATAACTTAGGCTTACTTAAAATTGAATTGCTTCAATTTGAAGAAGCAGAGGTTTTAATTAAAGAATCATTAAAATTACGGCTGCAATTTTATGGCATTAATCATAGATATGTAGCACAAAGCTATAATAACCTAGCTAGAGTTTATGAATCCTCTTTAAAAATGGAGGAATCTATAGATTTATTCATAAAGGCAATAGAAATTTATGAAAAATTAGGTGAGAGGTACAATATGCTTCTTGCTAGAACTTTAATCAATTTATCAACGGTACAACTTAAAATTGAAGAATTGCAAATTGCACAAATGAATTTAATAAGAGCTCTAACAATTTCAAAAAAGTATAGTGAGGATAATTCAGTTAGTTTGTCTGCAATGCAGAATTTAGCGGCATTATTTACACAGGTAGGTAATTTTATAGAAGCTGAGGAGATATATCTTAATTTAATAAATATAAGAAAAAATAATAAAAAAGATAATTCAGTTAGTTTTGCTAGAGTTCTAAATAATTTAGCGGTATTATATAAAAAACAATGCAAATATGATTTAGCTTACCCATATATTTCTGAAGCAATTATTATATGGAAAAACTTATCATCTTCAGATTATTCAAATTTTGCAGCTGCTTATCATAATCAAGGCGAATTATATAAAGCTCAAGGAAAATATGATTTAGCGATAAAATCTTTTATAAATGGCCTAAATGTAATAGAGAGTTCTAAAAATACATTTTATAAACAATACATAGAGCAGTCTTTTTCTTTAATAAATTTATACTTAAAGATCGGTATGAATAAAAAAGCAGATGAAATTATAGACATCATAAATACTATGAGATCTAACAAAGGTGAAGATAAAATTACTACTGATAATCTTCCTGATGAGATTTATGAAGAATGCTCTTCTTCTGATATTTAAATATTATTTTTTAATCTGTTTGATTATAATATCTATTCTTTTTTGAGCTTCTCTGATTTCATTTGCTGTCATTTGAAGAGATATAGAATCATCTCTTTGAATTGCTGCAGCTTTATTACCATATAAAGATGCAATTGTGAGCCATTTATATGATTCAATTAAATCTTTTTTTACTCCAGATCCAAGAGCATATAATACTCCTAAACTTGCTTGTGCAGTGGAGCTTCCTGCCATAGCAGCTTTATGCCACCAAATTGAAGCTTCTTTAGGGTTAGCTGGAACACCCAGTCCTGAAAATAATTGAGCTCCTAACATCTCTTGAGCCTTAAGATGATTAGATTCAGAAGCGATTCTAAACCAATAAACTGCTGTTGAATGGTCTGGAGGATTCTTAGTTTCTAAAGCTAAACGACCAAGCATATATTGAGCGTCGGCATCTCCTGCATAAGCATCTTTTGTAAGTTCTTGTTTCCTTGTTTCTAAATTAATTATTTCATCATTTGCCAATATATTTTTCGAATCACCAAATATGAAAAATATACAAAAATAAAAAATTGGAAATAAGTGCTTAAAAATATGAATTTTCACAGAATTTAGCCCCCTTATTATACAAGTATTAATTAAAATTATACATATATAATAAATATTTGTATTTTTTTCTATGGATTTTTTAAAAAGTATAGTTAAATAGTATAATGGGAATAGGTTTTTCAAATATATCATTATTAATATATTCTAATTTATTTCTAAATTGTTAACTAACTTAAAAGGGAGGAGAGTTTATGACTCTTTTAATTAAAACATTTTTGGGAATGATAGCTTTAGTGTTTTCTTTCCAAAGTATGGCTAACGATTGGTCATGGTATCATGGGGATGATAACGGTACTCGTTATTCTACTCTAGACCAGATCAATAAAAGTAATATTGGAGATTTAAATGTTGCTTGGATTCATCAACCGGGTGCTATTGAACAAGGTCTTGAAGCTACTCCAGTAGTTATAGATGGCGTGATGTACTATGCAGGTTCTTATAACCGTACATTTGCAATAGATGCAGCTACTGGTAAAGAAATTTGGCATTATTTTCCAGATTTAGATCCAATTGTTGATGAATTATTCTTTACACCTTACACACGTGGTGTAACTGTTTCTAATGGTAATGTTACAATGGGTACTCTTGACGGACGTGCTATTGCACTTGACCAAAAAACAGGTAAAGAAGTTTGGTCAGTACAATTAGTTGATACAACAAGTTGTGCTTGTAACTTTACTTCACCTCCAGTTATGGCAGGTGATACATTAGTTTATGGTCAAACAGCTGGTGAATATCCAATTCAAGGTAAAGTTTTTGGATTAGATCCTAAAACAGGTGAATCTAAATGGGTATTTAATACTATTAAAGACGATCCAGACTCATGGGGCGGAGACTCCGGTAAATATGGTGGCGGTGGATCATGGATGCCAGGTACATATGACGCATCTACAGATACATACTTCCTAGGTACTTCAAATCCTGCACCTGATTATGACTGGGGTGCATCACCAGATGGCGTTGCTACTGATGGAGCAAGACCAGGTGATAATCTTTACACTTCTTCAGTGATAGCTCTTGATCCAAGTACTGGAAAAATTAAATGGTATCACCAAGAAATTCCTCACGACGACTGGGACTTTGACAGTGCAATGGGTGAATTCTGGTTATTAGACCGAGATAATAAACAATTAGTAGTTCACCAAAATAAATCTGGTTTTGTGTTTGTTTACAACCGTGGTGATGGACAAATTGAAAATGTTTGGCCAATGAATGAGAACTACAATTGGGTTAAAAGTATTAATCCTAAAACTGGTGAGCTAATTGGAAGAAATCCTCCAAATATAGCTGAAAACCAAGACATGCTTTCATGCCCATGGATTGCTGGTGGAAGAAGTTGGCATTCAGGTTCTTATAGTCCAAGAACTGGATTATGGTATAACTCTGCAGCTGAAGCATGTCAGATTACAACAGTACGTAAAGAAGACCCAGTAACAGAGCCTATCGCTCAATTGTTCTTTGGTGCTGACTTAGCTGCTGCTGATCTGCCAAATGGTAAAAAAGCGCATGGTCGTTTAGATGCTCGTGATCCAGTTTCAGGTGAACGTGCTTGGGCTTATACTTATAAGTATCCACCATTAGGTAGTGTAGTTGCTACAGCTGGTGATCTGGTATTCCAAGGTGGTATCGATGGTACATTCCGTGCTTTTGATGCTAATAATGGCGATGTACTTTGGTCATTTACTGCTGGTTCTGGCTTCCGTGGAGGTCCAGTATCATACAATGCTAATGGTCAACAATACATAACTGTACCTTCAGGCTTAGGTTCATTAGTGATGGGTCTTTTCCCAACATTATGGCCAGAAGTTGCTGATTTCCCTGCAGGTGCTGCTATGATTGCATTTACTCTTAAATAACCAATAGGTTATTAAGTATAAATTGGGCGGGAGATTTATTTCTTCCGCCTTTTTTAATATATTTTTTATATTTTTGAATTATAATGTTTTTAAATAAATTTAATAATATTCTTATGGAGAAAATAAATAATGATTATTCGAAGAAATTTAATTCGAGGTATTGGGGCTAGTTTAATAGGTTTAAGTGCACACAATATATTAAAGCCAGCATTAGCTGCTAAGTCTTTTAAAATTGAAGAAGAAAATATTTGTGATAATGACGATTTTGTAATTCACCATGAACCAGTTAATGATGTAACTGAGGTTCAGATGGCAGCAGTGGATGATGTTGTCCATATGTTAAATGTGGGCCCTAATGGCTCAAGGTTTAGATATGACCCTATGCTTTCAGAAGTAGAAGTAGGGGGTAAAATTCTATGGAAGGCAACTACAAAAGGTCACAATGTAGAATTTATGGTTGCCCCTAATGATATTAAATTTAAATCAAAAATGCATAAAAGTGCAGGCTATACATTTACGACTCCTGGAATATATACTTATAAATGTACTCCACACGTTTCTGCTGGAATGATTGGTGTTGTAGTCGTAGGAGGTGATTTATCTAATATTACAGAAGCTATGGATAATGTAGCATATTATGGTCAGGCAAAAGATTTAATTCAAGATATATTAGAAAGGTTTTATATTAAATGAGATCTTTAATATTTTTAAGTATTTTTCTCTCTTTAATTATTAGTTCTAAAATAATATTTGCTGGTACTATAGAGGAAATTAATAAAAGAGGAGCACTAAGAGTTTGTGCTTTATCAGATCGTCTACCTTTTTCTTCAAGAGATACGAGCGTTAAAGGTTTTCAGATAGAACTAGCAGAAGAAATTGCTAAGGAACTAGAAGTTTCTCTTGAAGTCACTTGGTTAAGATATAGATTCCATGCACGTAAAGCAGGATGTGATATGATGATGGAAGCTGTATCTAGGAAAGATGATGATGAAAATAAAAGAGATATAGAAGGAGCTAAACCATTAACAAGAGCTAGCGATAGCGAAAAAAGAAAATTTCCGCCTACCGCGTCTATTCCTATTATAAGATTGGAAACTTATCTAGTAGGTCCTAAAGAATTAATAGATGGTAATAATACCTTAAAGTCCATAAAGCGAATGAACATTGGTGTTATGCGAGGTACTTGGGCTCATATGTTGATGCAAAAAGCTAAGATTAAACATAGAACAAAGTTTGTTACAGAAGCTGAATTAATACAGGGTGTAGCTGATGGCGAAGTAGATGCAGCATTTATTTCTTCTCCAAATTATTGGTGGTTTTTAAAGAATAATCCTTCAATATCTCTAGGTGCTGTTAGAGATTTTAATTTTACAAGAGATGTATCTTTGAATGTAGGTGTTTTGTTACGAGGGGCGGATGAGGCAACAATAGATAAAATCAATTATGTATTGAAGGATATGCTTAGTAGAAATGTAATCCAAAATATCTATTCTAACTATGGAATAGAATATGTTGCTCCAAAATAAATTTATATTACTAGGCATATTATTTTTTAATTTGATTAATTTTTCTTTTGCTGAAGATTTAATATCTATAAGATCAGGTGGGAAAGCTATTCATTGGACATCAGAAAAATATCCTTTTGTAACTAAAAATATAATAGATGATATAAAGGAAACATATTGGGTGTCATCTGGAAATACTCTTCCTCATGTATTAACATTTTCTTTACCAAATAATAAACGTTTTGAGTCATTATCCTTTATTACAAAAAACAATCATAAACCCGGAACTTGGGCAAAACACATTAGAATTTCTTCTGCAGACCCATTTCCTCATATGGGAGGGTGGGAAGTAATTGCTGATCTCAATTTACCTATAACAGGAGTAGAAAAAATAATAACAATAGAACCTAAAAGAGGAAGGTATTTTCGTTTAGAAATTTTTTCAACACAAGATGAAAATGCTAAAGAAGCTTCTTTTACTCAGCTTAAAGTTTTAGATGTTCCAAAATAAATAATTTTATTTACTATTTACTTTCTTCTTCTTCGCCATAAGCAGGTTGCTCAGCTTCCTGGTCAAAGTTTGTAACGGGAAGTTGTTCTCTGCCTTTTTGGGCCATAGGCTTAGCTGGAGAAGTATAAATTAATCTTTCACGATCTTCTTCATCAGCATTGAAAAATGGATTTCCGATTTTAACTTCTTCATTTTTTTCTTCGCCTTCTTCTATAGCTTGCTGAAATTTTTCTGCTTCTTCTCTACTCCAGGGTAAAATATATAACCTTGGTTCTTCTACTCCCGGTATTTCTACCAAAATATATAACGCTACTTCCTCTTCCCAAGAAGCATGTAATAAAACTACTTCAGGAACATCTTTATAAAATAGCTCCAAGTGTGCTGGCTTCGGACGACTTAATAATTCTAGTATAGCTACATAAAGTATTGTTATTAAACCTAGGCCAATAAAAAAAGCACTTAACCTCCACTTAAATGGCCTTCTTGACCATATAGTAATAGAAATTAATAGTGCTGCTAGAGCAGTTATTACGATATAGAATATATTCAAAATTTCCATTTTATTTACCTTCTCAATAAACTTTTCTTAAGTGCATGAACACTATTAGGTTTTAATTTGCCATTATTAGATAAAGTCCATCTGGCGACTGTAATTTCTTCATTAAACTTTTTTAAAATAACATCTTTTTTTATTATTGCTGTTCTTGCTCTCTGGTCAGGTTCTACAACACTAACAATAACTTGTGCATTTATTGGTGGCCCTCCATCTGTGGCATACAAATGTAAATTTGCTTGATATTCTCCTGCAGCTATACCTCTAGAATAACTAATTTCATAATTTATTGGGGTTGTGTCAAATTTAGTTCCTCTATCATCTCTTAATAAATTGAAGTAATATCCTGCCATATTAGAGAATCCAACTGCTGCATCATCCGGAGATTTTACCCAAAGATCTACATCTACATCTCTATCATCCGGCCACAATACTTCTACAATAACGCTTCCCGCAGGTTCTTTAGTTGCTTCATCTTGGGCGACTATGTTTAACCAGGGCAAAAGAAGTAAAACAATTATTACAAACCCAGATAATGCTAACATAGTCATATCTCTGAAAACTGTATCAGCTGTATCTAGTTCATTTTCCTCTTCAAATGGATTATCCATGAATTATCTTTCAGACAACTCTATAATTTGGGATACTAAATTTGAAGTACCTGTTGCTAACATTTGATATATTAATCCTAACCAAACACTTAATATAGATCCAACAAGTGTAGTGTATAAAGCAACAGACATTCCTTCGATTAATTGTGCTACCATTGGACTAATTGCACTTGGATTAGATGCTACATCAGGGTCTACACCGGATAAAGCTATTATAAATCCTAATACTGTTCCAATTAAACCTAAAACCGTCAAGGAGTTAGAAATGTACCTAATATGAACAATTCTAGAAAAAAGTTTCAACCTTAATGCTTGAGCTATATTTGCTCTACTAGTTGCATTTTTACCTTTAGTTTTTTTTAAAAAATCAGAAGCTCTAGATCTTTCTTTAGGATTAAAATTATAGGCTGCATTTAATTGTTTACTAACTTTCCAAAGCCTATATCCAGCTAATATAAGTCCTATTAAAAATACCACACATATCAAAACAACCATATTAGTGACATCAGCATTTATTACTCTAGCAACTAGACCTTGAGCCCAAGCAGCTCCTAATAAAGCAAAAGCTACTAAATTTACTAAACCAAATCTTAATAATAGTAAATATTTTAATCCCATAATTATTGTGCTCCTATTAATATATATTTAGATTATTCTTATAATTTATATGTTTTAATTGTATGTACCCTATATATTCTATAAAAATAAACTGAAAAAAAAGCATGCTATCAAAATTAAAAAACAAAGTAAAATTTATTATTCAAAGTACTCATATATGTGTTTTAATAATAATTTCTATCTTTTTAAATATAAATTTTTCTTTTTCAAATGAAGATTTGTGTAGTCTAAAAAAGCCTAATAGTAATATTAATGAAACAGCAAAAATAGAATTGGGTTCTGATATTAATTGTATAGAAAAAAGAGTAATAGATGTTTTAATAATATATGATGAAAATATAATATTAAATAATGTTTTAAAAGATAATATTGAGAATAGATTTAAGGAAGTAAATGAATTTTATACATTTAATTATAAAATAGAGTGGAAAATAACTAATTATCAAAAATTTAAATTTAATAAAAGTATTGATAATTTATCTAGTCTGTTTTCATTACATAAAGATGATATATCTCAACTTACTAATAATATAAAAGCAGAAGTCGTTTTAGCTTTAATAGAGAGAGATATTAAGGGTATAGGCATAGCGGCAACTTTTTCTAATGTAGCAATGGTTGCAGATTCATCAAGTTTTAATAATTATATAAATAGTGTAGTTATTGCACATGAATTTGCTCATTTATTTGGAGCGTGGCATACGCAAAGAAAAAAAGATTTTATGTTATTTAGTGGTGCCAATAATTTATCGGCTAGTAGAGAAAGTAATGCTATTCTAAAGCTTATGAGAGATTATAATTTTGACCCTAAAACAATAATTAATGAAGATACAATACTAAATAGGATTTCAAGACTATATAAGCGTCATCATGCCAAAGGTGAGATAGATCCTGTTGCAAGATTATTAACTGATGCTGGAAATAGTTTATACCAAGAAAAAATATATAATGAGTCAATAAAATTATTAATAAAATCAAATA
>Ga0222718_10000099_pt1 | contig 82053 bp, 81 predicted proteins | sample C33_27DmetaG_FD_165045 | JGI IMG/M metagenome (GOLD analysis project Ga0222718, IMG submission 165045) | Estuarine water microbial communities from San Francisco Bay, California, United States - C33_27D | ecosystem: Environmental > Aquatic > Marine > Unclassified | place: USA: California... | reverse complement strand
GACTTTTTAAAGATTCAAATATTTTAGAAAATAATATTGTTCAAACTGCTGCTTCAGCAGGAGAATCATTAGCTGCTGGAGTCATTTTCACTTTACCTGCTTTACTTCTTGTAGGCTATTGGGATACAATTAGTTATTGGGAAGTAACAAAAATTGCAATGGTTGGAGGAATTTTAGGTGCCTTATTCACTGTACCATTAAGAAGAGCATTAATTTTGAAAGCTCAACTACGATTTCCAGAAGGAGTGGCAACGGCTGCCGTTTTAAAAACCGGACATGAAACCGATGCTGAGAAATCGCAAGAAAGTTTAAAATTAATTGGTTTGTCAGCTCTTGTTGGAGGAGTGGTAAAACTTGGTGAGCTTGCATTTAGTATTTGGTCAAGTGCTATTGGCGGAGCAATTGCTTTTAAAGGGGCAATTTTTGGAATGGGTGCCAGCTTATCTCCCTCATTGTTTAGTGTTGGCTATATAGTTGGAAGGAACATTGGTATATTGGCCTTTACTGGTGGATTAATTTCTTGGGCAGTTGCTATACCAATCTATTCATACCTTTATGGATTTGAAGGGGATAATTATTTTGAAAGTGCCAATATTATATGGAATGCTAAAATTAGATATTTAGGTGTTGGCGCTATGGTAGTCGGTGGTATTTGGTCAGTTATTCAGCTAGCAAAACCGTTAATTGAAAGCATTCAATTAAGCTTGAAAACATTAGGAGAAAATTCTGATAATATTTCGCTTGAAGAGAAAGATTTACCTATCAACTATGTATTTATTGCAATTCTTGCAATGTTAATTCCTATTTCATTAACATACTATGGCATTATTGGCTCTTGGGGCTCAGCAATGATTTTATCAATCATTATGGCAATTTTTGGATTCTTGTTTTCAGCTGTTGCTGCATATATGGCAGGAGTAGTTGGATCATCAAATAATCCAATTTCAGGAGTGACTATTGCTACAATTTTATTCAGCTCTTTGCTAATCATTACTTTCTTTGATGTTGATTCATCAAAAGGTGCTGCTGCCGCTATTTTAATTGGTGCAGTAGTATGCTGTGCTGCTGCAATTGGTGGTGACAATTTGCAGGATTTAAAAACTGGAAATATTGTTGGTGCAACTCCATGGAAGCAACAGATTATGCAGCTTGTTGGAGTTGTTAGCGCTGCACTTACATTGGGGATTGTTTTAACCTTGCTACACGAAGCTTACGGCATTGGTAGCTCTGACTTACCTGCACCGCAAGCAGTATTAATGACAAACGTTGCTAATGGAGTATTTTCAGGTAATTTAGAATGGGGAATGATATATGCTGGAGCAGTACTTGGTGTCATTATTATTCTTATTGATCAATATCAAGCTTATAGAAAAGCTGACTTTAGAGTACCAATTTTAGCAGTTGCCATAGGTATCTACCTTCCAATCGAATTAACATTACCAATTTTTATCGGCGGAATGATTAATCATTTAGCAAATAGAACAGCATCTGAAAGTGGTAAAAATAATGGTCTTTTAATTGCTTCAGGATTAATAACCGGAGAAGCATTAATGGCTATATTTATAGCAGTTCCTTTATTTTTTGATAAAAATTATTGGCCAACATTATCATTATCTTCACCTTATAATGATATCGTAGCTATAGCGATTATATCAATAATTATTTATAGACTCTTCTTAATAGCTAAAAGATAATTCTCGTCAAAATCCAGAAATGGTAAATTGAATTTTACCCTTTAGTTTCTTGCTGGCTTTTAATGCCATATCATAGGTTTTAAAATGAGAACTTCTTACATAATATATCATACTACCGCTATTGAATACTTGGTCAATTTGGATATTTTTAATATGATCCTCAATTAGCGAATCTTTCAAAATTTGAGCATTTTCTTTCGATAAAAAAGCTCCAAATTGAATAAACCATACGCTGTTGTTTTTTTGAAAAGATTTTCGTTTTTTTGTTGAAGATTTTTTTGAGGATAAAACACCTTGATACACCTTCAATGAATCATTTTGACCTGCAGCATTTAAAGATCGTAAAAAAAGATCTTTAGATGACGCAGTTTGAAGATGAGCAGGTCCAAGCAGATTGAACTCTTTCAATATTTTAGATGATGTAATATATGCACCTTGAGCATAAAGCATTTCAGCTTTTTTTAGCTTAGACAACCATACGTAGTCTGACTGCTTATTTGAATCAATTATTTGCTGATATATTACAAGAGCATCTTTTGCATCAACTAGTTTTGTAGCTCTTTCATACTTTAAAGCTAAGTCTTCATTTTGAGCATAAATCAAGCACGTGCTGATAACAAAAATTGATATTTTAAATAATAATTTCATCTCTTATCATTTCATTACACAGAGAAGAAATTGATTTACGTACTTCAAAATTATCTATTTCTAATTTTAGCTTATTTAAACGAATTGAATGACAAGCATGCTCACTTTTCATAAATCTATCAACAAGATCTGATGCATCTGATTTTTCGTTTTTTTCCAACAAAATATCTATCAGTCTATTAAAAGCAAATCCGTCAAAACCATCATTTAATAAATCTTTATACAGAATTTCTACATCATCAAAACGTTGATGGTCAAAAAGAAGATTTTCAATTTTATTATAAGCCTTTGTTCGTTCTGAAAGCTTATTCTTTGCATACAACTTATAGTATGTTATTGCAAGATCAACGTTATCAATATTGTGATTTGCAAGCTCTAATAATGAATCCGGGTGCACTTTCTCGCAAGAAGCGCTTTTTTCTAGATAATAAACATAGTTTTTTATATTATCTTTTGACTTATAGTCCATTGCGATATAATAATTAAGCATAGATTCATCATTCTTCTTATGATTAATATCAATGTTCATCAATTTTTTTTCAAAATTTAGTGCATCTTTCCAATTATTATTTTTAGTTGCTATCTCTTTCAAGTTTAGCAATGCCCATTTATTTGAATTATCCATTTTTATAATATTGTTCAATTCATTTTCAGCTCGAACAAAATTATTTTCTGCTAAAAAATCTTTACTTAAAGCTGTATGAGCTTCAATTTTTTTATCTTTTGCAATCTTTGGTCTCAAAATAACAGTTTGATGAATTTTAATTGCTTGCTTAACATCTTTTTCTCTAACAATGTCACCAAGCAAAAGATATGCATCTACATTACTTGAGTCCTTAACAATAATTTCCCTCAAAAGAACATATGCCTGCTCTTTTTTTCCATTGATAAGCGCTTTTAAAGCATGATTGAAAGCTTCAGTATCCGAAGGAACATTTTTAGATCTATTTTTTACAATATAAAATATGAGCAGAGCAAGAGATAGTGTTATTATGGAAATTATTTGGAAATTGGTTAAAGATAAAAAATCCAAAGAATTACTCCTTATCGGAAAAACTAAACTCTTCACCTACAGCAACATTTCTTAAGCTATCAAGTTCTTCAGAAATTTCTTTATTTGATTTTACTAGCTTAGAAATTTCTCCTCTGTATGAAAAGACAGATTTCAAGGAAATGATATAGCCAACAATCACTCCAATCATCACAAAACCTATAAAAGCAAGATACCCTGGTATTGCATATCCGTTATCTCTAAAAAAATAAATAGTGATATTTTCACTATTTTTGTCAAATAACAAAAATGTACCAGCTAAGGCTGCTAATAGAATTAAAATTCTTAAGACTCTAAACATTACGCTCCTGTGATTTCTTTTCCATGCAATATCACGCCTGTAGCATCTACTATTTCAACAGGTACGATATCTTTAATATTACTATTATTTTTCTCAAATATCACCCATTCATTAGAATCTGTTCTTCCAGCCCAATGCAAATGAGATTTTTTGCTTTCTTTTTCAATTAAAACCTGCTGAAAGGAACCAACCATTTTTTGATTAAGTTCAAGGGTGTGTTTTCGTTGAAGAACCAGCATTTCATCTAATCTTTCTTTTTTAACACTTTCATTAATCTGATGAGAAAATTGTTCTGCTTTAGTATAAGGTCTTGGTGAATACTTGAAAGTAAAAGCAGAATTAAATTTTATTGAATCCATTAAATCTAAAGTTTCTCTGAACTGTACATCTGTTTCTCCTGGAAATCCAACAATAATATCAGTAGAAAGGCCACAGTTAGGCATAATTTCTCTTATTTTCATAGCCATATCGTAAAAACGTTCTCTAGTATAAGTTCTATTCATTCTTTTAAGAACTTCATTCGATCCTGATTGCATAGGAAAGTGAACATAATTACAAATATTAGATTTTGAAGCCATGACTTCTAATAATTCTACATTAATATCTTGAGGATGTGGCGAGGTATATCTAATTCTCTTTACACCTTCAATTTCTGATACGGTTAATAGTAAATCAGCAAAACTTTTTCCTTCAAAATTATATGAATTAACATTTTGACCTAATAAAGTTATTTCAACAAATCCTTGATCTACCGCTTTTTTTACTTCTGTAACAATACTTTTAACATCTCTACTTCTTTCTCTTCCTCTAGTAAAAGGAACAATGCAAAAAGAACAAAACTTATCGCAACCTCTCATAATAGAAACCCAAGCATTAAAAGTGTCACCTCTAGTTGGAAATAAGTTTTCGTATACTTCAAATCTTGAAAGTTTTGTGTCAACAATGCTTTTATTATCTGTTATATGTCTATTAATTAAATCAGGTATTTTTCTATAAGAGTCTGGCCCAAGAATGATATCAACATATGGTTTATTCTTTAATAAATCATCCTTAAGATTTTGAGCCATACACCCAAGGACGCCAATGATAAGGTGCGGCTTGTTTAACTTTATTTTATGAAGATTTCCTAATTTTGAATGTACTTTAGTTTCAGCGTTTTCTCTAATAGCACAAGTATTTAAAAATATTGCATCCGCTTCATCATAGTTAGAAGTTTTCTCAAGACCAAGATTAGTTAAAATTCCTTCAACTAATTCAGAGTCTGCAACATTCATTTGACAGCCATATGTCTGGAGTGCAAACTTCTTAATTTGAGTATTGTTCATTTATTTAATGTACCCTGTGAAAAAGTATTTTTTTGGATCTATAGTTTTGTTATTCTTATGTACTTCATAATGCAAGTGAAAACCAGCTGCTCTTCCGCTATTTCCTGATTTTCCAACTATATCTCCACGTTTTACCTTTTGCCCTTTTTTCACTTTAATTTTATAAAGATGAGCATATACTGTTTCATAGCCATATCCATGATCAATTTTTACATATCTACCCCAGCCTGAATCATATTGAGCTTTGGTAACCACTCCATCACCAGTAGCTAAAACATCTGTATTTAGATTTACTGCAAAATCTAAACCTGAATGCATTCTTCTTTTGCCATCTATAGGGTCGGTTCTATATCCATATCCTGAACCAATATAACCTTTAACAGGAGATATTGAAGGAATATGGGAATACATTTTTTCATTGGATTTAATTTTATTAAAAATTGTATTGTAACTGTCTTTTTGAACATCCACTGCGAAAGCCAGTGAATCAACTTTATCTTTCAATTGAATCAATAAATGATTCTCGTCTTTTTCAATAGTTGCATTGTCAATAATTGCACCACCCGTTCCTTGAGCTTTAACATCCTCACTTAAAGGAGATAAGGTTGCATAAGTTCTCAATTCAGCATCTTTGTCTTCAATCAATTTAAGTTCAGCTTCTAAATTGGCTATTTTGTCTAATAGTTCTTGTGAAATTTGAGAATATTTTTGATCTGTCTCATTTAATTTATCCTGATAATATTCAGCTGAAAACTTCTGTGATAAATAAAAATTCAATCCTAAAAAAGATAATGTAAAAATACCCAAAGCAATCATAATATTTGAGAAAGAAAAGTTAATTTGGTGTAACTTTTCTGATGAAAGAAATTGAAATGAAAAATACTTTTTATTCATCACTGACTTTTTTTGAGTCTTGGCTTTTGTCTTCATGATTGATTTCTTTTTTGATATCAGCAATATTTAACTTAATTGATTCAATGCTTTCAATGATACTTAAATATCTCTTATCACCAACAAAATTCAATACATTTTTTTCTATTGTTTTTGAGAATACATATAAACCTAGCTTAACATACAAACTTGACAATTTTCTTTCAAACTGAAGAATATCAATTCGCAATTTACTAGCATGGGTAAATTCTTCAGCTTTTTCAGAAGCTACAATACTCCATTCAGTAATATTTTTTTTAAGATCTTCAAAAAATTTTGCCATAGTTCAGAATTTAATAGAACAAAGAAAGATAGCAAAGATTAAAAGATACTCCCCATTTCAAAGAAATAGGGAGCTATCTTTCGTTTATGGTAGCCAACCAAAATTATTCAAAAATACCTTTCCAAATAGATGAAATACTTTTTTTAATGCCACCAAAATCTTTAATCTGAACAGATGATGATTTATCTTCAACATTAAAAATAGGCCAAGCTAATAAGCCAATAAGTGTAACGTATTCTCTTTTATCTTCAAAATCTTCCTTATATACTATATTTTTCATTTTTATAAACTCTATCGGGATATCCGCGTAATGCTTCTTGAACAATAGATCAATATTTCTAGCCTTTGAACCTCCTCCGCATAACTTAATTCCTGATTTAAAATCTGTATACGATTTACCAATATTTTTTATTTGTTCATTCACCTCATCAATAATATCTTCAAATCTTAGTTCAGCAATTTTTGAAATTTCTTTCTCATTTATGTTTTTCCTTAAATCGTCATTAGGAATTTCAACTTCAAAAGTGCTTGTTTCCTCTGCAAAATCTGAAAAGGCTGAAACATTTGTAAGCTTAACCCTTTCTGCTTCTTTTAGAGATGTTTGCAAATAAGCTGCCATATCCTTTGTTACCAATTTTGAGCCTAAGGGAATAACTTTAGAATGGATGAGGTAATTATTCTTATAAAACATAATATTTGTCTTATCTGATCCTATGTCAATAAAAATAACCCCTAAATCTTTCTCATCTCTTGTAAGACTTGATGAAGATGCTGCATAACCATCAAATACGGGAAAAGGTTCTATGCTAAGATCTTCTTTAAAACAATAATCTAGTTGTGAAAGATTAAAATTTCTTACGTGAATAACATGAGTTTTTGCATCTATAGACTTACCAATCATGCCTATTGGATTTATAATCAAAGGAGAACTTCCAATAAAGTATCCTTGTTCAATATTATGTAGAACATATCTATCAGATGAAACTTGGACATCTGCGCACTGATTTAACAACTCTTGCTTAATTTCTTCGCTAATTTCTACATCTGCATTGTCTGCAAACCTTTTTCTTGTTGAGCTATTAATTGATCTTATCCCTTTTCCAGAAACAGAGACCCATGCATCTTCATCAATATTTATTTTAGCATCTTTTTCCATCTTTTCTATTAAAAGTTCTAGATGTGTAAGCAAAAGATTTTTATCAACAATATCTCCAGAGACTATACTATCACTTTCAATTTCAGCAATGGACAATATTTCAATTTTATTATCTGGTAAAATTCTTCCTACAGCGCTCTTTACACTGTGAGATCCCAAGTCAAATGCTATTTGTATTTTATTTCTCATTATGTATCTTTAACTATAACCTGATTTTTAAATCTTAAATCAATATACTTATAATCTGTTATCTCTTTTTCTCCATCAAATGCTTTCACGAAAGAATTTAAATATTTCATTTTTGTCGACAATTTATTTGTACCAAGCATAATTCTCGTCTTTCCATTTTTCAGAATAAATTCATATTCACTCTCTTCATTAAAAACAAATTCAGAAATTTCATCATAAATATTTGAGAAATTATCTTTTGTATACTTCATCAACTGTACTGAAGTAATCACGTTATTTGAAGCAGTCTTAAATCCTTTTGGATATAATTCAGGATTTGTTTTAAAATTAGTCAGAATAGGTAAAGACAAATCGCAATACTCAACAGGTAAACATACACCTTCTGAGTCTAAAATTATCAGCTCATCGCTATTAATTAAAGCAATAGGCTCTCTTTCATAAACAATAACATTGATTGTTGAAGGAAACTGTCTAGATACTTTACAGTCAACTATGTGGTCTAGTTCCATTATTTGATCTTTATAATTCTTTAAGTCACTTTTTAAGATATTATTAGAAAGTATTAAATTATTTTTTTCTTCAATAATTGTTCTATCAAAAAAATTTGTTCCTTGAACATTAATACTGCTAACATTATAAATGCTTTTAAAGTCAGCCCATTTAAAAGCTGCAAAACAAATCAACAATACTACGATAAAAGTTGAAATTAAAGAAATCATTGGAATCAATTTATGTTTTTTCATAATCCCTCAGTTTCTCTTTTATTGAAGCCCATTAATTTTACTTCGAGCTCTAGGTTTATTTGAAATTTATCCTTAACTGATTGATGAGCTTTTTTGATAAGAAGCAACATGTCCTTTGAAGAAGCGCTTCCCTCATTTATAAAAAAATTAGCATGTTTATCCGAAATCTTAGCATCACCAATACTAAAACCCTTTAAGCCCGCTTTATCTAAAAGCTTTCCAGCAGAATTACCATTTGGATTTTTAAATAAACTCCCTGCAGATCTTTTATTTAAAGGTTGAGTAGATTTACGTCCACTTTGAGCTTCAACGAAATTCTTATTTATTATATCCTTATCAGCTTTTTTTAGTAAAAATTCAGCAGATAATAAAATATCTTTTTTGTTGAATGATGAGCGTCTATATGAAAAATCAATTTCGTTTTTCTTTAAGTACTTCAAATCGCCATTGCTATCTATAAGCTCAACTTTAACTAAGTTTTCTGAAATTTCTCCACCCCAAGCTCCAGCATTCATTACCAACGCGCCACCCAAAGTTCCAGGTACTCCGTTTAAATTTTCTAAACCTATTAGATCATGCTTTACTGCTTGCTTAACAATCTTTCCTAGCATTGCTCCACACTCTGCATACATTTTTTGCTCTCTAACTTTAATTATCTTAAGCGTATTCTTTAATGAAATTACGACTCCCCTTATCCCCGAGTCACTAATCAATACATTAGAACCAGATCCTAGCGTTGAAACTGGCTGATTCATTTTTTTAGCTATTCTAACTATCTCAATTAATTCATCTTTACATGTTGGGAAAACCATAATTTCTGCTGGTCCACCAATTCCATAGGTAGTATGCTTTCTTAGCGGCTCATTAACTGCAACTTTAGCTGAAGTATTTTTTTCTATTGATTCTAATAATAAATCAATCATCAAAGTGCTTTCCTAATTGTTCTGAATATCTCCAAATATCACCTGCTCCTAAGGTCAAAATGATATCATCCTTTTTTGTAATTGAATTCAATTCATCTACTGCATTTTTCAATGGTAAAAATGTTACGTCTTTATGATTTTTATTAATTAATTCATCAATAATTATTTGAGAGGTAACTGATTTATCATCTTTTTCTCTTGATGCAAAAATTTCTGTGACAAATATTTTATCTGCAGACATCAATGAATCAGCAAATTCCTTATAAAATTCTTTTGTTCTTGAAAATAAGTGAGGTTGAAAGATTACAGTTAAATTTCTATTCCAATTGTTTTTTACTGCACTTATTACACTCTTAACCTCCACGGGGTGATGTGCATAGTCATCAATAACCATAATATCTTTATCGACTTTAATATCAAATCTTCTTCTAACTCCATTGAATTGCTTTAATGCGTAGCTTACATTTTCCATATCCAATCCCATAGTATGCGATACAACAATTGCTGCCAAGGCATTATAAACATTGTATTTTCCAGGAATATTAAGTTTGAATGAATGAATTGTATTTTCAATCTCTACTTTAAATGATACGCATCCATTGTTATGCTTTAGTTCTATTGCACGAAAGTCAACATTTTTAGAATCAATACCATATGTCAGTTTTGGCTTATCGATTTTATCACCTATTGAAACTACATTCTCAGAATCCATGCATAAGCAAACTGTTCCATAGAAAGGTACAGAGTTTGCAAAATCTATAAATGTATTTTTAAGCTCATCAAGATCATTGTAACATTCTACATGTTCAAAATCAATATTGTTAATAACAGCAATAGTAGGGTTTAGTTGCAATAAACTCTTATTGTACTCGTCTGCCTCTACAACAAATGTATCTCCACTTCCTAAAACTGAGTTTGACTCAATTGATTTTACTACCCCTCCTACAATAATAGTTGGATCTAGATTTAAGCTTTTCAAAATACTCCCTATCATAGATGAAGTTGTTGTTTTTCCATGAGTACCAGCGACTGCAACAGTAGAATTATTTAGCTTTGCAATTTCAGATATCATTTTAGCTCTTGAGTAAACCAAAAGATTCTTTGATTTTGCAGCATTTAATTCAACATTTTCTTCAGGAATCGCATCTGAATAAATTACAAGCTCAGCATTTGAAATATTTTTATCACTGTGACCAATAGATATTTCTATACCTAAATTTCTTAGTCTGTCAACATTTGGGGAGCTTGATAAATCAGATCCTGTTACTATAAAATTTTTATTTGATAACAATTCAGCGATCCCGCTCATTCCTATTCCACCAATTCCAATAAAATGAACTCTTTTAACGCTATACAACATATTTTTCCTTTACAATGAAATCCGAAATAATATTTAAAGTATTAGGTGTTGAGATTTTTTGAAAATTTTTAATCATTGAATTTATTATTCTCTCATTTGAAGATAAGTTTTCTAATTTTTCCAAAAATTTCTGTATATCAAATGAATCTTCTTCAATCAAACTTGAACATAAATTATCTTGAAGATATTTAGCGTTATGATATTGATGGTTTTCAGCTGAAAACTTGAAAGGCACTAAAATTGAAGGTTTTTTAAAATGAATTAATTCTGCTATTGTCATAGCTCCGGACCTAGAAACAACTAAATCGACTTTTTTGTATAAAGATGACATCTTGTTACAATAATGCATTATTGTAATATTTTTACCATCTAAATGTTTTAATGAATCATAATTTTTTTCTCCTACAATCCAAACTATATTTGCAAAATTAAGCTTTTTATCTTCTGCTAGAATTTTGATTTTATCATTCAAGAATTTAGAACCTTGACTTCCTCCAAAAATTAAAACAGTTACTAACTCAGGGTTTTTTTTAAGTTCTATATCTTCTGTTTCAGATAATAAAATAGGATTACCTGAAAATATTGTCTTTGTTTTTTGCAAATAATTTTTTGCATTTTCAAATCCCAGAAAAGTTACTTTTGCATTACTGCTAAACATTTTTGTTACAATGCCAGGATATGAATTTTGCTCATGTAAAACATATGGTATTCTTAAAATTTTTGCAATCTGTAATGGTAAAAATGATGAATACCCTCCTGTTGATATAACTAGGTTAGGTTTATGTTTTAAAAAAAAGTTCATTACTATAAAGAATCCAAAAAAAATCTCAATCAATGTTTTAATATTGCTAAAAATTGCTTTAGGAAATACTGATCTTTGAATGCCTGATATTGAAATTAGCTTGTAGTCAATTTTTTCATTTTGTATTCTAGAATTTTCTATACCTTTTTTTGCTCCAACGTAACAAAATTTGTGGCTAGATTTTAATTCTAAATCTTTTTTGATAGCCATAAGAGGATAATAATGTCCTCCTGTTCCTCCTCCACATAATAATACATTTTTATTATGCATTTACTCTAGGTCTCCATCTTTTGACATTAATTTTTCTTTGCGCCTTACTTATATTTAAAAGCACTGCTACCATCATAAGGTTAGTTATTAAGGAAGAACCGCCGTAACTAATAAAAGGAAGTGGTACTCCCGTTACTGGAATCACTCCAATTACAACTCCTATATTTATGAAAGCATAGATAGTAATACTAAGACCAAAACCAATTGATAGTAATATCCCAAAAATATCATTTGATTTTTTAGAAATCTGCACAGCTCTATAAAAAATTATATAGTACGCAATCATTAAAATGATCCCTGTAATAAAACCCATCTCTTCTCCAATAATTGCAAAAATAAAATCTGTGTGAGTTTCTGGTAGATAAGAATATTTTTGAATACTCTCTCCAATACCCATTCCAGATAATCCTCCCTGTTTCAAACCTATCATTGCCTGGTTAGATTGATACCCAACAGTTGCTGAACTAGATGGATCAAGAAAAGATAAAATTCTTCCTAATGCATAGTTTTTTTCGTTTAAAATAAAAATTCCTATTGCTCCAATTGAAAGAGCTCCAATTGTTGCTAACTGTATTAGAGATGCTCCTCCGATAAACAACATTATAAAAGCAATCATTAACATTATCAAAGTTGTTGAGTTATCAGGCTGAATGATTATCATTAATGCAATTGGAGCTATAGCTGCAAGAGGAACTAATATACCTTTAAAGAATTGCTGCATATATTTATAATTGTTATCAATATAGCTAGCTAGAAATATAATCATTGAGAATCGTGCAATATCTGACGTTTGAAATGATATCGGACCTAAAGACAACCATCTACATGAATCTCCTGCACAGCCTTGAAACTTCGTATAAACCAATAACAAAAAAGATATAAAAAGCAAATAAGGCGAAAGAAACTGTAACTTTCTATAATTTATTTTTGTTAGAAAAATAAAAATAAAAAAAGCAGGTATAAGTTTTATCATTTGACTTGTCAGAAAGTAAGTTCTTGATTCTCCGCCAGTCATTTCCAATGACCTTACCCAACTTGCACTAAAAAGCATAAATAACCCAAAAGAAATCATTGCAATAATTGTAAAAAATAAAAATCTATCTTGTTTTTGCTCTTTTATATTCATGCATAAAACCTTTCTACTATATTTTTAAAAGATATTCCTCTTTCTTCAAAATTTTTGAATTGATCAAAACTTGAACATGCGGGGGAAAGTAAAACTGTACTTCCAGTGTTAGCGCATTTGAGAGACATATTAACCGCCTCTTTAAAGCATTCAATCTCTATAACATTAATTTCTTTTGACAATGAATCATAAATTGATTTAGCAGCCTTGCCATAAGCTATAATAGTCTCAATATTATTTTTAAACTGGAGGATGCTTGAAAAATCTTTCTCCTTCGGAATACCGCCCATAATTAAAATAACATTACTATCAATTGATTTTAAAGCCATAATTGCTGAATCAATATTTGTTGACTTTGAATCGTTTATAAAAGCTATGCCATCTTTAGTTAGAAAATGCTCGAATCTGTGAGTAAGTCCTTCAAAGTTTTTAATTGCCTTAAATATATTTTTTTCAGATATATTTACTTTCTTTGCTATTGTAGCAGCAGCTAAAAAATTTGATATGTTATGTACCCCTTTAAGTTTGCAGCGGTGAATATCTAAAGAATAATTTGAATTCTTAGATCTTATTTTGTTATTATCAAGGTAGAAATTTCCATGTCTCTTATTTAATGAAAATGCAAAACTGTTTTGATTGTGAGAAAGGAATCTTTCTTTAATTTGTTTGTCATCAAAATTATAAATACAAAAGTTTGAGTTTTCAAAAATTTTCATTTTAGTATCTAAATACTGTGTAAAAGAATCGTATCTATCCATATGATCTACTGAAATATTCAATATTGCAGAAATTTCTTTTTTTAAATAATAAGAGTGTTCAAGTTGAAAGCTTGATAGTTCTAAAACACAATAATCATATTTATTTTTTTTATACAGCTCATTTTCTAGAACTACTCTTGAAAATGGAATACCAATATTGCCCGATTTCAATATATTCAGCTCACTGCTTATAATATCAAAGATTAATGAAACAGTAGTTGTTTTACCGTTTGTACCAGTAACACAAATATTGTCGACATTTGAAAGAAGTGAGGCAAATTCTATTTCACTAATTACAGGAATATTATGATTAGAAATCTTTTTAAAAAGATTTATTTTATTTGATATTCCTGGCGATTTTATAATTACGTCACAATCTAAAATTTTATCTGAATGCTTTCCAACTTCTACTTCGACATTCAATTGCTCAAGGTCTTGAACATATGGATGATTAGGCTCTATATTTTTATCAGATATAAATACATTATAATCAAGGCTTTTAGCTAATTTTGCAGACCAATATCCACTTTTACCTAAACCAACAATTCCAATATATTTATCCTGGAAGTTCATCGATTTTGTTTTCTTATATATGCAGGTACTTCTAAATCAGCGCTTTGATCAAAATCGTCAAAAACTAGAGTTGGCCCATCATTTTCTTCTTCATAATATTCTTCTGATTGAATGCCGTTATCATTTTTTTGATTATATAGCGTTGTATTTCTCGAATCCATCAAATCGTTTGTATCGTTATGGAATCTTTTTTTCTCTACTTCTTTGTTAATCTCAATTTCCTCAATAGGTCTTCTATTAAATCCAGTCGCAATTACTGTTACTTTAAGTTCGTCATCCATATTTTCATCAATAACACATCCAAAAATAAGATGGACATCTTGTCCAGCTTCCTCATAAATCAATTTTGTTGCTGCGTCAACTTCTCGCATTGTCATTTTTTTATTTCCAGTAACATTTACTAGTGCAGCTTTTGCGCCTTTTATTGATTGATTATCTAATAATGGGCTACAAATAGCCTGCTGAGCAGCCAAAACAGCTCTTTCTTCTCCTCTGGCAGTACCTGTTCCCATTACGGCATCTCCCATCCCACTCATAACTGTTTCAACATCTGCAAAATCAATATTTACATTTCCTTGCTTATTAATTAAGTCAGAAATACTCTGAGCTGCTTGTAATAATACCGAGTCTGATTCCGAAAATCCTTCTTCAAGTGTTGTATTGTAATCGATTACAGATAATAGCTTTTCATTAGGTATTACAATTAAAGTGTCGCAAAAGTTCCTCATTGTGCTAATACCTTTAAGTGCTGCAGACATCTTTTTAGGACCTTCAAAATTAAATGGAAGAGTTACGATACATACAGTTAAAATTCCTAATTCTTTGCAAATTTTTGCTACAACCGGAGCAGCTCCTGTTCCAGTTCCTCCTCCCATACCAGCAGTTACAAAAACAAGATCTGATCCTGCAACAATAGATGAAACTGCTTCCTTATCATGCATAATTGCCTTTCTTCCAACTTCAGGCTTAGCACCGGCACCAAGTCCTTTTGTTAAATCTTTCCCAATTTGGATTTTTGTTTCAGCTGGATTACTATCAAGATCTTGAGCATCAGTATTTATTGCAATAAACTCTACTCCATCCATTCCAGATGTAATCATTCTATTGATTGCATTTCCTCCGGCACCTCCAATCCCTAAAACCTTAATTCTTGCCTTCTGTGCTGCAAATTCGTCAAATTCAAATAACATATGCTTTCTCCTTACTCTTTAAGCTCTGCTTTTAAAATACAGATTGATTTTTTTTCTACCTTTTGACCAGCAGCTATGCTCTGGCTAACAATTAAACCTCTACCACTAATTTGTGGCTTTATACCAATTTTTTTAAGTGCTGAAAATGCATCTCTTACTGTTTTTCCGTATAAGTCTGGCATTTCAACATATTCAATTTTTGTTTTTAAATTTTTCTGAATCAATAGCGGTTCATTTTTTTTAGTTTGAGATTTTGACCTTGAAATTGTTATTGATTTATCAATATTGATAACTCTATCCATTACAGATTTAAAAACAGGCGCAGCTGACATTGAACCCCAGTGTAAATTTCTAGAGGCATCTGGACTATCTAGAACAATTAGACATAAAAGTTGAGGATTTTCAGAAGGAAAAAATCCTACGAAACTTGATATGAAATCTTTATCAGAATATTGACCGTTTACTAACTTTTTAGATGTTCCAGTTTTTCCAGCAACATCCCATCCCTTTATTTCTGCTTTTTTTCCACTACCTTTATTAACAGTATGCGAAAGCATAATTTTTAATTTTTCAGCATTTGATTGTGAAAGAACTCTCTTTTTTGTACTTCTTTGATTCTTGATAATAATATCATCATGCTTTTCAATTTTTTCAACAACATAAGGTTTAAGCAAAAATCCACCATTTGCTATTGCTGCATATGCCATTGCTATTTGAATAGGAGTAGCAGAAATCTCATAACCAATTGGAATACTATGCATTGATGACAAGCTCCATTTAGAGGGATCTCTAAAAATTCCTGAAGCTTCTGTGCTCGTATCAAATCCTGTTTTAATACCGAACCCAAATTCTCGAGCCTGATTGTAAATACTTTTCTTTCCTAAGCTTTCAGCAATTTTTATAGTACCTATATTACTTGAAAATGCCAGAATCTCTTTAACATTTAATACATTATGTGGTTCAGAATCTTCAATCATTTTAATATTATGAAAATTATATGGTCCTTCAACATTGTATTCATCCATTAAATCTATATTGTTTTCTAGTGCTGCAGCCATAGTTACAATTTTGAAAGTTGAACCAGGCTCTATCAAATCAGTTACAAGTTTATTTTTTTGTAATTCTATTTCAAAATCACTCGGTGAATTAGGATTATAATCTGGAAGATTTACCATTGATAAAACTGCTCCATTTTGAGGATTTATGATAAGACCCATTGCAGCTGAAGATCCTGTATTTTCCATTTGGATTATGAGCTCATCTCGTAAAATTGCTTGATATTCCTTGTTTATTGACAAGATAATGTCTGCTCCATTTTTTGCATCTTCGCTTGGAAGAGTGGGATCTGATATTCGTAATCCTAGTCCATTTCTTTTTGAAAGCTTAGAACCGCTTACAGGCTCAAGATATTTATTATACTTAGATTCCAGGCCTGAAATTCCATAGTCATCTACATTTGTAAAACCAACTAGTTGCGAGACTAGATTGTCTTCAGGGTAAAATCTCTTATAGCTTTTGGATATGACAATTTCATTAGGATATTTCTGTTGAAGTTTTTCACAATTTCTATTTGTCTTTTTTTCTAGCTCTACATAGTCTCTATTAGGATTATATTTTTTTGAATAATTATCAATTGAACTTCCTGTACAATTTGAAAGATCTTTAAGGAGACTATCTACATTAAGAACTTTTTTAGGATGTATTCCTATACGATAAAATGTGAGGTTTTGAGTTAAACTTTTTCCATTTGTATCATAAAAATTACCCCTAAAACCCTTCACGGATTCTAATTTAATTCCTTGTGGATTGTTCATTTTATTAATGATTTGAATATTAAAGAGCCTAACTCCAAATCCAATCCAAACTACCATTATAAAAATATGGAGGAAGATAATTCTATTTTTAAATTTTATGTAATTTTTAGTCATTTACTTTTACAATTATTGTTTCGGGCCTACTTGGAACAAGTCCAATTTCTTTTCCTTTTTTTGATATTATATCAGCCCTTTTTAATCTTTCAACGGCATTTTTTTTAATTTTTAATTCTTCATCAAGCTTAGTTAATGTCTTTTTATTGAAATCAATATTGGACTGTGTTTTATCCACTTCTACAAAAGATGCTAAATACACTGTGATAGTGACAACAATCACTGTAAACATAAATATCCATTTAAAATTCTCTCTCTTTTGCTTTTCAGCCTTACTAAGCCTTCTCTTTTTAGCCAATTTTTTCTCCTACTCTCATTTTTGCACTTCTAGACCTTTTATTAATTTGTACTTCCTTTTCAGAGGGTATTAATGGTTTTTTAAAAATTAATTCAATTGATTTTTCTTTCTTTAGGTCTTTCATTCTATGTTTAACAATCCTATCCTCAATTGAATGATAGCTAATAACAACTAAACGTCCGCCAGGATTGAGTAAATCGGTAAAGTCGCTTAAAAAATTTTCTAGATGCTCAAGCTCTTTATTTGTTTCGATTCTTAGTGCTTGAAAAATTCTTGAGTAGGTTTTAACTCTGAATCTATACGGAGTTACCCTATCAATCATTGATGTGATTGATAAAACATTAATATCAGAATCTGACTCCTTTATCATTTTAGCGATTCTATATGCGTTTCTTTCTTCGCCAAAATCTCTAAAGATTTTTGTCAAACTTTTCAAATCATATTTTTTAATGATATCATCTGCCTTATTGCTATCAATATTATTGTCAAATCTCATATCAAGCTCAGAACTATGTTTATGGGAAAAACCTCTTTGATTATCTTCTAATTGATAAGATGAAAGGCCTAAATCCAACAATATTCCATCTACGCCTGCAATATCTAATTTAAAGAGTATATTTTTTAAATTTTTATAACTGTCATGAAATAATTTAAAGTTTTTATAATTAGACAGTCTTTTTTTTGCTAATTCTATTGATCCGTTATCTCTATCTATTCCAAGCAATAATCCAGAATCAATTTTTTTTAGAATTTCTTCAGAGTGACCTCCGAGACCTAAAGTTCCATCAACATAAATTCCACTATTTTTAATATTTAAATTTTCTAATGACTCCATCAACATTACAGGTATATGTCTGCTGTCTGTTGATGGTTGTAAAATCATCAGATATTTACTCTTTCAGAGAGTTGATCGTAAGATTGATCGTTAATGTTATCAGATTTGTCTATTTCGTTTAATAGTTTTGTGTTCCATATTTCAATTTTGTTTAAAACACCAATAATAGTTATATCTTTTTTAATTGAAGCATATTCAATTAGAGACTGAGGCAAAACAAATCTTCCTTGACTATCATACTTCAAAATATTTGCATGGCGTAAATGATTTCTCAAAAAAATTCTATTTGTTTTTGATAAAGAAGAAAGCTGCTGTAGTTCATTTTGTATTTTTTTCCATTCAGTAATTGGGTAAATCCAAGCACAGTTATCAATTCCTCTTGTGACAACAAATGTCTTTTTATCTTTGTTTGAAAATTGCTTTCTAAGGGGCGCAGGAATATTGATTCTATTTTTAGAATCAATATTAAACGAATACTGTCCTGTAAATGTATATTGGCTACTCATAACAAAATAAGGGATTTTAACCCACTATTAACCACTTATGTTACGATATAGTACAAGTTTATGTCAATAAAATAGTACAATAAATTGAAATAAATTTTAAGATCTAGTTTTTAGGCAAGTATTTTTTAACTGTTAAAGTGTAAGGATTGGCATCTAAAACGACCTCAACAGGAAAATCATTTATAATTTTTTGGGAAAAATCCTCATAAACATCGTCAGAAAAAAAGATTAATTCAAAATCTACAGTATTAGCTATTAAAAAAGATTTTGATTCTCCGTTCCATATTTCTGTAAATGAATTTGATTGACTATTCATTGTATCTTCAAAAATAAAAAATTCTTTTCCAGAAAAATTATCAAAATAATTGATATAATTTTCTTGATTTGATTGAAAACGAATTGTAATTGGAACATCTATATTATTAACTGAAATTATTTCTTCACTTCTTTCGGTGTAATATTCAATTAAATCAGATTTAGTAATCCTTAACTCACTCTCCAAATCAGTTTGAGATAACTCATTGTTTGAATTAAGAGAAAAACTTAATAATAAAACTAGTGCAAAAAATCCTACTCCTATTAAAACACTTGAATTGAATAAATTTTCATTATTTATACTTTTAAACAATGTGAATCTTTTTTCACCAGGTTCTGGCACAAATTTTAAATTTTCGGAAGTTGGTTTTTGATTTAAAAAACTATTGAGCTCATCAGTAGCTTCTTCAATATCTACCCCAATCTCATTGATGTAAGCTTTAAAAAATAATTTTACATACACTCCAGGTATTTCAGCAAACTTTCCTTTCTCAATAAATTGAAGGTATTTGATATCAATTTTAGTTCTCTTGGAAACTTCTTTTAAATCAATATTATTATCGATTCTAAATTTTTTATATTTATTGTAAAAAATCATATTTTATCAAGGATGCTTTTCATTGTGCTTCTTAAAAATTTTTGCTCAGGGAAACCTACGATATTATTATAACATCCGTCAATATTTTTAATGAAGTATTCTTCGGCATCTTCCACGTTATACGAACCAGCTTTATCAAGGACATTAAAATTTTTAACATAACTTTTTATACTATCATCAGTTAAATATTTAAATGAAACTTTAGTACTATCAAAGATAGTTATTTGATTCTCTGCATAGGTTAAAGACAGTGCGCTTATAACAAAATGATCTTTCTCAGAAAGCAATCTTAGTGTATTTACTGCATCGGCATTTGATTTAGGTTTTCCAATAATTTGATTTTGGAATTCTATAATTGTATCTCCTGAAAGTATATAATCATTGGGAAAGCTTTGATGAATTTTCAAACCCTTTCTCATTGAAACATCTATGACATAATCTACAGGATTCAAATCGTTAATATTATTTTCATCAATATTAGGGACTTCAATTTTAAAATTGTATCCTAACTTTTGTAAAATTTTCTTTCGTCTTGGTGAACTAGATGCTAATATTATATCCATAAAATTGTTTTTTTTGACTAAATTTAAACAATAAAGAGTAAAAATGAATCAGACAGATCTAATTAAAAAAATTTATGACAACTATCTTCAAAAAATTGATGAAGCAAGAACATTTTTTGATAGACCTTTAACTTACGCCGAGAAAATACTTTTTTCTCATTTATCTGAAAATCTTAATTCAGTTCCTAGCAGAACAAAAACATTCTGTACATTGAAACCTGATAGAGTAGCCATGCAAGATGCAACTGCTCAAATGGCTTTACTTCAATTTATTAACTCTGGTATGCAAACAACAGCAGTCCCAACTACTGTACACTGCGATCATTTGATTACTGCTATTACTGGAGCAGATGATGACTTAAGCAATGCGTTAATTACAAATAAAGAAGTTTATGATTTTTTAATGTCTGTTTGTGCTAAGTACGGAATAGGTTTTTGGAAACCTGGAGCTGGTATTATCCATCAGACAATTCTAGAAAACTATGCAGTTCCTGGAGCTATGATGATAGGAACTGATTCCCATACACCAAATGCCGGCGGATTAGGCATGATAGCAATAGGCGTAGGTGGCGCAGACGCAGTTGATGTAATGACTGATTCTCCTTGGGAAGTAAATTGGCCTGGTATAATTGGTGTAAAATTAACAGGAGAGCTTAGCGATTGGGCCTCTCCAAAAGATATAATTCTTAAACTTGCAGGGATATTAACAGTAAAAGGTGGTACAGGAAAAATAATTGAATATTTTGGAAATGGAACTGAAAGTATTAGCTGCACAGGAAAAGCGACTATCACTAATATGGGAGCTGAAGTAGGCGCAACAACATCTTTGTTCCCTTATGATAGAAAAATGTATGAATATTTGTCAGCTACTGATAGAAAAGATATTGCAGATCTAGCAGAAAACATTAAAGAACATTTAAAAGCAGATGATGACGTTCATTCTAATCCAGAAAAATATTATGATGAAGTAATAGAAATTAATTTATCTGATTTAGAACCACATATTGTTGGCCCGTACAGCCCAGATCTTTCAAGAAAAATTTCTGAAATACCTTCAGCTATTAATGATAATAATTATGATGACAATCTTAAGGTTGGGTTAATAGGTAGCTGCACTAATTCATCATACGAAGATATTGAAAAAGCAGCTCACGTAGCTAAACAGGCTCTCAGTGTAGGATTAAAAGCAAAATCAGAATTCTACATAACCCCAGGTTCAAATCAAATTAAAGCAACAATGGAAAGAGATGGATACACTAAAATCTTTGAGGAGCTTGGTGGAAAAGTTTTAGCAAATGCTTGCGGTCCTTGCATTGGTCAATGGAAAAGATCTGATATAGATGAAGGAGAAAAAAATACAATTATTACCTCTTTTAATAGAAATTTTGCAAAAAGAAATGACGGAAATGCTGCGACTGAATCATTTGTTGCAAGTCCAGAAATTGTCACTGCTTTAGCAATCGCTGGAAAATTAAGCTTCAATCCAACAACAGATAAAATTTCATTAAATGATGGGAGCAGTTTTAGCTTCACGTCACCAAGTGGATCTGAATTGCCTGATATGGGATTTGAAGATATCGGTAGCGATGATTTTTTAAAAGCTGAACTAAGACCAGATACTCAAATTGTTATCAGCCCTGAAAGTGAAAGGCTACAAGTTCTTAAACCTTTCTCCGCTTGGGATAATAATGAAATGAAGGAATTGAAAATCTTACTTAAAGCAAAAGGAAAATGTACAACAGATCATGTTTCTCCAGCCGGTCCATGGCTTAAATATAGGGGTCACCTAGAAAATATTTCGCAAAATATGTATTCAGGTGCTCTTAATGCATTCACTGAATCTAATGGAGAGGCAATTAATCTAATTTCAGGTAATACTGAAAATATTTATGAAGTGTCAAAAACCTATAAAGAAAATAAAATAAACTGGGTTGCAGTAGCTGATGAAAATTATGGAGAAGGCTCTAGCAGAGAGCATGCAGCAATGGAACCTAGATTTATGGGTTGTAAAATTGTTTTAGCTAAAAGTTTTGCAAGAATCGCTCAAACAAATTTAAAAAAACAGGGTATTATTCCAGTTATTTTTAAGAATAAAAATGATTATGAAAAAATAGAAGCAAATGATACAATTTCTACTTTGAACCTTACAGAATTTGATAGCGAAACAAATTTAAAACTAAGCTTGAATAAACCTGATGGATCATCATTTGTTATTGAAACCATTCATACTTTCTCAAAAAACCAAGTTGGGTGGTTTAAGGCTGGGTCAGCATTGAACTTAATTGCTAAAAAATCACATTGAATATTAATGAAATAAATAAAAATTGGGATTTTATAATTGGACTAGAAATCCATGTTCAACTTGAGACTAAATCAAAAATTTTTAGCGATTGCTCTTATGATTATGATCAGACTCCTAATACTTTAACTTGTCCAACTTCAATTGGATTGCCTGGAGCGCTTCCTAACATCAATCAATCTGCAATTGAATCTGCGATTAAGTTTGGTAAAGCGGTTAAAGGAAAAATTAGTAAAAAATTCACTTTTGCAAGAAAACATTATTTTTACCCGGATTTACCTAAGGGCTATCAAATCTCTCAATTTGATCAACCAATTATTACTGGTGGATTTGTTCCAATTTGGTGGAATGGGAAAAAATATAATATAGAGCTAACTAGAGCACACCTTGAAGAAGATGCAGGAAAGTCTTTTCATGACACGAAAAATAATGCTAGCAATTTGGATTATAATAGAAGCGGTGCAGCTTTAATAGAAATTGTCACTGAACCAGTTTTAATTCACCCCGAACAAGCAAAGATTTTTATGCAAAGAGTAAAACAAATTGTAAATTTCATTAATATTTCTAATGCGGAGATGGAAAAAGGCAAATTAAGATGTGATGCAAATATATCTTTATCTAAAAAAGGGAGTGGAAAATTTGGAGTTAAAACTGAAATAAAAAATATTAACTCTTTTAGAAATGTTCAAAAAGCAATTGAATCAGAAATTATTAGGCAAAATAATTTATTAAATAATGGCAATAAAGTTGAGCAAGCAACTCTAACTTGGAATAATGATAAAAATACTGCAGAGATAATGCGCTTAAAAGAAAATGCAGATGATTATAGATATTTTAACGATCCCGATCTACCTCCTGTTGACTTAGATGATTCTATCATTGATAACATAATGTCTGAATCAACAATACTTCCATATGACTATGAAAATAAATGGATTGATGAATATAAATTAACTCTAAATGAAGCCTCTATTCTTTCAACTACAAAAAAGATAGCAAAATATTTTGAGAGTATAGTTGATTCAGGTATAAGTGCAAAAAAAGCAAGTGCATGGATCTCTACTGAACTTTTTAGACTGTTTAATGAAAAAAATCTTGAATTCAACTCCAAAAAAATTCCATCAGAAAGTCTTTTTAAAATTATCAAACTCGTTGACGAGGAAAAGATAACCCAAAACTCTGGAAAAGAAATTTTAAGAAAGATCTTTGAAAATGGTACAGATATAGATGAAATATTAAATAGTGCAAATTTTGATACATCAAACTTAGATATTGGTTCAATTATCAGTGAAATTTTATCTGAATGCAGCGATGAGGTATCAAGATTTAAAAATGGAGAAGAAAAGTTAATGGGATTTTTCATTGGTCAGATAAACAGAAAGACCAAAGGTAAAATCAGTCATAAAATAATTATTGACGAACTTAAGAAAAAACTAAATAATTAAAATTTTCTACCTTCTGCAATAAGATCTTTAATTACTGAATCAATTCCTTTTTTATCAATAATCTTTAAACCCTTAGCAGAAACTTTAAGTGTAACTTTTTTATTTAAACTTTCTACCCAGAAAGTTTTTTTCTGAAGATTTATATCAAATCTTCTTCTAGTTTTATTATGTGCATGACTAACATTATTGCCATACATTACTTTTTTACCTGTTACTTCACAAACTCTTGACATTTTTTAACCTTTTATGTTTAAGTTCAAATTGAACTGGGGAAATTTAAACCAATAATCGAACCGAACAAACAAAAAGTATATGTTTGACATAAATAAAAAAATCAAAATTGGAAACTTAAAATTAGACTTTCCTTTCTTTTTAGCTCCAATGGCAGGAGTAACAGATTATGCATTTAGAGTTATTGCAAAAGAATTTGGAGCTGGAGTTGTTTATTCAGAATTTGTATCTGCCCACGGAATTATCAGGAAAAATGAAAAAACATTAAATATGATTAAATTTTCTGAATTTGAAAGACCTATTGGAATACAAATTTTTGGAGATACGCCTGAAGTGATGGAAAGTGCTGCCAAACTTGTTTATGAAAAATTTAAGCCAGACCTAATAGATATAAATTACGGTTGCCCCGTACCCAAAGTCACAAAAAAAGGGGCAGGATCTGCTGCGTTAAAAGATCTTTGTCTTATGGAAGATATTACTGAAGCAGTTGTAAAAGCAGTTGATATTCCAGTTACTGTTAAAATGCGCGCTGGATGGAATTCAGAAAATATTGTAAGCACTAAAGCGGGTATAAATTTAGAAAAAATTGGAATAAAAGCTATAACTCTACACCCAAGAACAACTGTTCAAATGTATAAAGGACATGCAAACTGGGATTTAATAAAAGAATTGAAAGATAGCGTAAATATACCAGTTATTGGTAACGGAGATATTAAAAGTATTGATGACATAAATAAAATGTTTACTCAAACTAATTGTGATGGTATTATGATAGGAAGAGCTGCTTTGGGTAACCCATGGTTCTTTACACAAATTAAAAAATATATTAATAATGAAGACTTTAATGATATAAGCCTTGAAGAAAGACTTCAAATATGTCAAAAACATTTAGAGTTGCTAGTTCAGATTCATGGAGAAGTTGTGGGTTCAAACAATATGAAAAAACATTTTGCATGGTATTTTAAAGGATTTAAAGGAGCTTCATTTTTAAGAAAAAAATTTGTTTTAGCAAAGAATTATTCTGAAATGAAGGATTTTTTATATAATATAAGGCACTAAAAAATAAAGGAAATATAATGGATAAAAATTTTAAAGCAATCAACGAACCAATTATAGATTTTGAGCCAGGATCAAAACATAGAGAATTACTTATCAAAGAAATTGAAAGACAGTCGAGCAGACAAAAAGATATTCCAATTATTATTAACGGTAAAGAGATTAGAACCGGCAATACCAAACCATGCACAAAACCTCATAATCATGGTCACATTCTAGGTCATTATCACGAAGCTGGTCCAAAAGAAATTCAAATGGCTATAGATTCATCCTTAGAAGCATGGAAATCCTGGTCAAATAGTCCTTTAGAATATAGAGCACAAATATTTAAAAAAGTTGCTGATTTAGTTGCTGGTAAATACAGATATAAAATTAATGCTGCTGCAATGCTTGATATTGGAAAAAGTGTCTTTCAAGCTGAAGTTGATGCATCGTGTGAATTAGTTGACTTTCTAAATTTTAATATTGAATTCTCATACAAAATGCAGGAATCTTTTACTCCTATATCTCCAGATGGCATGAAAAATGAATTAGAGTTTAGGCCTTTAGAGGGATTTGTTTTTGCAATTGCTCCATTTAACTTTTTTAGCATTGGAGGAAATTTAGCAATTTCACCAGCAATAGTTGGAAATACAGTCCTTTGGAAACCTGCTCCTAGCGCAGTTTATTCTTCATATATCATAATGGAGCTTTATAGAGAAGCAGGCCTTCCTGATGGTGTAATTAATTTTATACCCGGTGATGGTCCTAAAATTGGAGATCAAGTATTAAGTCATAGAGATTTAGCAGGTGTTCACTTTACGGGCTCAACTAAAACTTTTAAACATCTTTGGAAAAAAGTATCTGATAACTTAGATACTTATAGAAGCTATCCTAAAGTTGTAGGTGAAACAGGTGGTAAAGATTTTTGCATTGCACATGAATCAGCAAATATTCAAGGCTTAGTTACTGCTATGGTTAGAGGAGCATTTGAATATCAAGGACAAAAGTGCTCTGCGATGTCTAGAGCTTATTTACCTCAATCAAAATGGTCAGAAATTAAAGAAAAACTTTTAAATGAAGTTTCAACAATTGCTGTAGGTCCTCCTGAAGATTTCAAAAACTTTGTAAATGCTGTTATTGATGAACCAGCATTTGATAGAATATCATCCTACCTTGATTTCGCTAATCAGAGTGATGATTGTGAAGTTTTATGTGGTGGCGGATATGATAAATCAAATGGTTATTTTGTTGAACCAACCATCATTCTTGCTAAAGACCCTCACTTCAAAACACTTGAAGAGGAAATTTTTGGTCCAGTTCTAACAATCTATGTATATGAAAATGAAAAATGGAATGAAACCTTAGAATTAATCGATAATACATCACCGTATGCTTTAACAGGATGTGTTTTTTCAGAAAATAGAGACATAGTAAATGAAGTTAGATCAAAATTAAGATTTGCAGCTGGAAATTTCTATGTTAATGATAAGCCTACAGGTGCAGTTGTTGGCCAACAACCTTTTGGCGGTAGTCGCGCTTCAGGAACAAATGACAAAGGCGGTTCAATGCTTAATTTATTAAGATGGACTTCGCCAAGAACTATCAAAGAAACATTTGAACCTCCGCAAAGCTATAAATATCCTTACATGGATGAAGAGTAAATGAAAATACACGAATTTCAAGCAAAAGAAATATTAGCAAATTACAATGTACCCATTCAAAGAGGATATATTGTAAGTGATGCAAACCATATAGAACATACAATCAGTAAAGTTCAATCTGATTTCGATTCTAATGCAGTAGTAGTAAAAGCACAAATTCATGCTGGAGGTCGAGGAAAAGGTGGTGGAGTTAAATTTTGTTCTACTTCAGAAAAAGCTAGTGAAGCTGCTAACGAAATCTTAGGAATGAATCTAGTAACACATCAGACTGGAGAAAAAGGAAAGCTTGTAAATCAAATTTTAATCACGGAGGCTCTTGATATCAAAAAAGAGTTTTATTTTGCATTAATGTATGATAGAGCAAAAAATGCTGATGTTTTTATTGTTTCAACTGAAGGTGGAGTTGATATTGAGGAAGTTGCAGAAAAAAGTCCCGAAAAAATTATAAAAGCATGGGTTAAAGAAGATACTTACCCCCTTGCAGATGCAATAAATTCAATAATAAATGCTTTAGATCTTTCTGCCTATGATGATACATTTGAAATATTTTCAAATATTTACGAATGCTACTCTAAATCAGACTGCAATCTTTTAGAAATTAATCCGCTGGTTCTATCAGAAGATAATAAAATAATTGCATTAGATGCAAAAGTTGATATTGACTCAAATGCTCTTTTTAGGCAAGAAATAATTGCATCCTACCATGATAAATCAGAAGAAGATCCTCTTGAACTGAAAGCTTCAGAATATGGATTAAACTATATTAAGCTAGATGGCAATGTTGGATGTATGGTGAACGGCGCTGGATTGGCTATGGCTACTATGGACATTGTTAAACATCATGGCGGTGAACCTGCCAATTTCCTTGATGTTGGAGGAGCAGCTAATGTTGACACTATTAAAAATGGATTTAAAATAATTTTATCAGATCCAAATGTAAAATCAATATTGATTAATATTTTTGGTGGAATAGTACGTTGTGACAGAGTTGCAAACGGTGTAATCCAAGCTGTTAAAGAACTTAATTTAAATGTAGGTGTAGTTGTTAGACTTCAAGGTACAAATGCAAAATTGGCTAAGGAGATATTGGATAAATCTGATATCGATCTTGTTAGCGCTGAAACGATAGATGATGCTGCTAAAAAAGCTGTTGGGATGGTTTTATAAATGTCAATACTATTAAATAAAGAAACAAAAATCTTAGTACAAGGCATTACTGGATCTGAAGGCTTGTTTCATTCTATTCAAATGCTGGATTATGGATCAAATATTATTTGTGGAGTAACCCCAGGAAAAGGCGGTGAAACTGTAACTGATATCAATATTCCTGTTTTTAATAGCATTGTAGAAGCAAAAGAAAAATTTGAAATTGATGCAAGTGCAATTTTTGTTCCTCCTAGATTTGCAGCAAATGCAATTCTTGAAGCAATAGAAGAAAAAATTAAATTGATTGTATGTATTTCAGAAGGAATACCAATTAATGATATGAAAAAAGTCCAAAATGCTCTGGATAAATCTGATAGTATTTTGATTGGGCCTAATTGTCCAGGACTAATAACCGCTGAAGAATCTAAAATTGGAATTACTCCAGGGTTTATTTGCAAAAAAGGATCTATTGGAATTTTATCTAGATCAGGAACATTGACGTACGAAGCAATTGATCAAATTGTGAATGTTGGCCTAGGAATGACAACTGCTATTGGAATTGGAGGAGATCCAATAATTGGTTCAAGTATGATTGATATCCTTAAGCAATTTGCGCAAGATGAGAATACTAAAGGCGTAGTTATGATTGGAGAAATAGGTGGAAATATGGAAAATGAAGCTGCTAGATGGATCAAAGAAAATTTTGATAAACCAGTAGTTTCTTTCATTGCTGGACAAACTGCTCCAAAAGGAAAAAGAATGGGTCATGCAGGTGCAATTATATCTGAAGGCTCTGAAACAGCTGAAGCCAAAATAGAAATCTTAAAAGAATGTGGGATTTCAGTTGCTAAAACAGTATCTGAAATCGGAGAAACAATGATAAAACTTGTAGGGGAATAATGAAAAATACACTTGCTATAATTAAACCTGATGCGATGCAAAAAGGCTCAAAAGAAGATATTAGAAGAGACATAATGGATAATGGCTTTAAAATTGTTGAAGAAAAGACAATTCATATGTCAGAAAAACAAGCTCAAGGATTTTATGATATTCATAAGGACAAACCTTTCTTTGGAGAGTTAGTAGAATTTATGACTTCTTTCAAATCACATATCATGAAACTTGAAAAAGATAATGCAGTTTCAGAATGGAGAGATTTAATGGGGGCAACTGATTCAACAAAAGCAGAACCTGAAACTATAAGAGCTAAGTATGGTACTGACATTTCTATGAATGCAACTCATGGTTCTGACAGTGATGAAAATGCTGAAAAAGAAATCAATTTCTTTTTTAAAGTAGATTAAAATGAATAGAATTTTTATCTTATTAATGATGCTATTTCCTCTGTTTTCGCAGAATGCGTCGAACAACTGGCTAAATTATACAATTAATGATTCAAACACAAAATCTCTCGAACAAGTTTCATCAGTAGATGATATTGAATTTTATTATACTATTCAAATAGCTGTAAAAAAATCGTTTGCTGAAGCAATGGAAGTTTTGAAACAGCTTAATGAAAATGATATTGATGCATTTATTCAAAAAAATGATGCTAGCTCAGAATTTAAATATAGAGTAAGATATGGCAACTTTTCTAAAAGAGAGGATGCAAAAAACATAGCTGAAAATATCAATAGCACCCTTGGTTATGAATGCTGGATAGATAAAAATGAATTATAAAAAATATTTCACAAGAAAGATTAATTTGATTATATTGCCTGCTAGTTAAGGAAAAATATGTTACCAAAAAGAAGACAGTCAAAAACAAGATCAAAGAAAAGAAGAACTCATTACAAGTCTTCCCTTGTTCACACAGTAAAGTGCAAGAATACAGGCGTTGAGCATCTTCCTCATCATGCATACTATTATGATGGTATTCTTTACTATAAAGGAAAACCAGTAGATCAAAACTAATGAAGAATTGTTTCATTTTCTCAGGGCAGGGATCTCACCGACCTGGAATGAGTGCAAATCTTTACCAAAATTCTAACTTAGCTAAAGAAAGAATAGAACTTTCTAATAAAATATTAGGCTACAGTATTTCAGATATTATGTTCTCTTCTGATGAAGAGAAATTAAGAAAAACTCAATATGCTCAAGTAGCTATTTTCATTCATTCAACTATAATTTTTGATATACTTAACGATAAATTTAACCCTTCAATCGTTGCAGGACACAGTCTTGGTGAATTTTCTGCTCTTTACGCTAATAAATCCTATGACTTTGAAACTGGATTAAAAATTGTATCTGTAAGAGCAAAGGCTATGGCTGAATGTGAAAACCAAAACGAAGGAAAAATGAGTGCAGTTATTGGTTCATCTCACACACTAATTAAAAAGATATGTGAAAAAACAGATTGTCAGATAGCAAATATTAATTCTGAATCACAAATTGTAATATCAGGAAGTGATAATTCTATTTTTCTTGCTACGCAAATGTTAAAAGATCTTGGCTCAAAAGTTATCCCGTTAAAAGTAAGTGGAGCATTTCATTCAAAACTAATGTCGGAAGCTAAACCAGCTCTTTTCAATGCTATTAATACCTCTACTTTTAATAAACCTGTTTGCCCAATTGTTTCAAACTATGACGGAATTGCTAGAAATGACAAAAATGAAATTAAGAATGCACTTATTCAGCAAATCGACAATCCAGTTCTATGGCTAAAAAGCGTTAATACTTTAAAAGAAATAAGTTCAAGCTTTATAGAAATTGGGCCAAAGAAAGTTTTAGGAAATATTATTAAAAAAATTGATGATTCATTAATAATTACAAATTATAATTGTTATAGCGACTTATAAAAAAGATTTATGTTAAATTTTAAAACTAAAACAGCAATTGTAACCGGAGGATCTAGAGGAATTGGAAAAGAAATCTCTGAAATCCTTGCTGCAAATAATTTTAATGTAATTGCAGTTGCAACTAGCGAACAGTCATTAGACTCAATCAGAGATACAAAAAATATATATCCTTTTTGTTGTGATATTTCTGATCAACAATCTATTGAAAAATTATATAATTTTGTATCTGTTACTTTTGGATATGCTGATGTACTTATTAACAACGCAGGTATTCATATGGATAATATATTATTAAGAATGAAGAATGAAGAATGGTCAAGAGTAATGGATGTTAATTTAAATGGACCATTTCATTTAACAAAATCAGTCTTAAAAGATATGGTTAAAAATAAATGTGGAAGGATAATCAATATTTCATCGATTTCTGGAACTGACGGTAATAAAGGACAAGGAAATTATGCTGCATCGAAAGGTGCCCTTTTAGCCTTGACAAAATCTTTAGCAAAAGAAGTTGGAAGAAGAAATATTACAGTTAATTGTATAGCTCCAGGTCTAATTGAAACAGATATGACTTCTCACCTTTCAGAGACTGTTAAAAAAGGATATTTAGATAGAATACCTTTAAAAAGACTAGGAAAACCAAAAGATATTGGACAAATGATTTTATTTTTATGTTCCGATGAAGCCAGTTATATTACAGGGCAAACATTTTATATTGATGGTGGAATGTCATTAAATTAATTAGGAGATATTAATTATGTCATTAAATGAAAAAGTAACAAATATTATAGTAGACAAACTAAATGTAGAAGAATCCAGAGTAGTCTCAGAAGCAAGCTTTCTTGATGATCTTGGAGCAGATTCTTTAGATACTGTTGAACTCATTATGGAATTTGAAGAAGAATTTGATTTAGAAATTCCTGATGAAGATGCAGAAAAAATTACTACCGTTGGTGCTGCTATAGAATATATCAACAATCACGCAAAATAATTTTGAAAAATAGAGTAGTTATTACTGGAGATGGATCTATCTCTCCGCTTGGCTTTGGTTCAAAATCTCTTTGGAAAAATCTTATAAATGGTCAATCTGGTATAGACTATATCCAACAATTTGATACAGAGAATTTTTCAGTTAAAATTGCTGGAGAGGTAAAAGATTTTGACCCAAATGACTTTTTTGATAGTAAAGATGTTAAAAGGTTAGATCGTTTTACCATGTTTGGTTTAATTGTAGCTAAACAAGCTATAGAAAAATCAAATTATTCATCATCTGATGCTGGAGTTATTGTTGGTACTGGAGTTGGTGGAATGCATACTCTTGAGGAAGAACACAGCAAATACATCAACAAAGGTCAACGAGGAGTTTCTCCTTTCTATGTTCCTAAAATGATTCCAAATATTGCAGGTGGTCAAATTGCAATCAAAAATAATCTTAACGGTTTAAACTTTTCGATGTCAACTGCTTGCTCTTCTGCGACAGATGCAATAGGAATGGCATATAGACTAATTTCAGATGGACACATAAGCGCTATGATTTGCGGAGGAGCCGAAGGAAGCATCACTCCTTTAACCTTATCTGGTTTTGCTAATATGAAAGCTTTATCAAAAAATAATGATAATCCTTCTGAGGCTTCAAAACCATTCGATAAAGAAAGAGATGGATTTGTTTTATCTGAAGGTGCTGGAATGCTATTTCTGGAAAATTTAGAATCAGCACTTAATAGAGGAGCTGAAATTTTAGGAGAAATTATTGGTTATGGTATTACCAATGACGCTTATCATATAACACAGCCTCACAATGATAGCGTTGGAGCTATTAGTGCAATAAAGATGGCTATTAATGAAGCAGGCATAAAGGTTCAAGATATTGATTATATTAATGCACATGGTACATCTACCTATTTCAATGACATGCTTGAAACCCAAGCAATTAAAAATGTTTTTGGTAATCATGCTAAAGATGTTTCTATTAGCTCAACAAAATCAATGACAGGACATTTATTAGGTGCTGCTGGCGCTATTGAAGCAATAGCTTGTATAAATGCTATCAATTACAATAAAGTCCCTCCTACAGTTAATTATAAGACTCCTGACCCTGAATGTAATTTAAATTATACTCCAAATGTTGCTATTGATAGGAACGTAGAAATTGCTATGAGCAATTCTTTTGGATTTGGAGGTCACAACTCGGTCATTATTCTTAAGAAATTCTCTTTTTAAGCAAATCAATAGACTTTACTGCATCAATATCAACATTATTTAATATTCCGCACCAATAACTTAACCAGTCAATATAGTTTATTAAGAAAAAAAGAGATGTAAGATTTTTTGGCACATTATTAGGAACTGTTAAATGAGCCAAATAAGAAACTTTATCTGATAAAATTTCATTAGTTATTTTCATTCTATCTAAATTTTTTGGCCATCCTATGTGTATCCAAAGCATAGAAAAAAGTTTTTTATCAATTTTTGCATTTTCCCATCCTATTATTTCATTATGATTCATTTCTGGAATAGTAACATTATAAGACAGCATTTTACTATTTTCATTTAATTGACATTTTAATCGAAATCCAACAGATGATAGATCTTCTTCTGTAACAATAATAGGAATTGTTTTATGTATTTTTTTAGCTTGTGCATACACTTCAGATTTCTCTGAAGAAGATTCTTCTGCAAATTTTTTAAGACAATCAAAATCAATATTTTCAATTCCTTCTTTGTCAAAAATTGAAATAAGAATTGCTAAAGAAAATCCTAAAGCCGATCTTGGCGGATAACCTTTAGGTAATAATTGAAATTTTATTTTATCAGATTTTGCCTTTTTTAGCAATTTGCCACCAGAAGTTAAGACTATATTATGATCTGTTAACCTTGAAGCGTAATCATAATAAGATAAAATCTCTTCCGTATTTCCTGAATAAGAACACATAATCACAAGGGTTGAATCATCAATTGGAGTATTTGGAAAATAGTTTCTTTCTACTGTAATCTCTAATTCAGGAAATAGATCTTTTAAAATTAATCCTGATATTGCAGAACCGCCCATACCGGCAATTACAATTTTATTTATTTCTTCTAGGTCAAAATTCTTTTTATCAAAATCTCTGCAAGAATCTTGAATATGTTTGTAAAAGTTTTGTATATGCTTTTTCATTTCTGTCTCTTTATGATATAATTAATTAACTCTTTCAATTCTTCTTGAATTTCTTTAGGAAGATTTACTACAATCTTATCACATTTTGAAAGATGTTTATTCAAAATATCAATAGCTTGAGATTTAATATTATTTTTTTCACAAAATTCTAATATTGCGCTCTTTTTTTTGTTGTTATCTAGATTCGAAATTGATTTTCTAAATAATTGCCATGTTTTTGAATCTTGTTCATGTGCTATGCAATTTAAAATTGTTTTTTTATGTCTAGTTAAGTCTGAAAGTGTTCCTTTTCCCATTTGAACATCATCTAATACCAGCTCTAAAATATCATCTTGAATTTGAAAAATTACGCCTAAATTTCTACCAAGACTTTTAAATTCATCAACATAATTGCTATACTTCTCACTTATAAGTGAAGGTATTTCAAAGCATAATTCAAACAATGATCCAGTTTTCTTTTGGCTCATTTCAAGATAATCTTTTAAAGTAATATCATCTCTATCTTCAAACTCCATGTCATATGCTTGACCTTCACATATTTCAAGTATAACTTCATTATATCTAATCAAAATTTTTAAAGTATTTTTTTGAATTTTTCCAATGTATAAAGGGCCTAGTGCACCTAAACCGTCTCCAGATAAAACTGCATGAGCATTATCCCATTTCTTGTGAATTGTTGTAATATTATGCCTTAAATCATCTTCATCCATAATATCATCATGAACCAATGTAAAACTATGTAATAATTCTACTCCTAAGGCACCATTCTTTGAGTCTTTTATATTATTATTAAAAAGATCACCTAAAAAAAGAACTATAATTGGTCTTAATCTTTTTCCAGGAGAATTGACAAAATATTTTATTGGATCATAAAGATAGCTTGGTCCTTTAATATCTTGAATTTTTGAAAACTCTTCTTTAAAAACAGATTTATAATTTTCAAACTTCTTCATTTCTATCTAATTTCTCCAAAATAATTTGAGTGTCTTTATATCCATCGTAGGCTGAAGGAGCGCCAGCTTGAAACACAGTACAATTTTCCTGCTCATTCATAATTTTTGCCAAAGGATAGTCATTTCCACCTTGCAAGGTTCTGTCACCGATAAAAATATATCTATTATCAGAATAAAACTTTTTTACCTCTGATAATACTTGTGATTTATTCATTCCTTTGGGAGTGATATCTATTGAAATTTGACCACCAATAACAGCATCAAGATTGTCCCATTTATTTATTATTTCATCTGAAATAATTGATCTTTCATTTGATTGAACATCATATTCAGAATATTCTAATCTTTGCTCTAATGAGCAGTCTCTTCCAATAATACTAAAGTTTAACATTGATCCTCTATCTTCAATATGATTACCTGCTCTGATAGGATAAGGACTATTACTAAGCTTTTCTTTTAAAAAATTTATTAAATCCTCATCCGGTTTAAATTTGTGGTTATAAGAGAGTTTTCCATCCAACCACAACTGATTTCCACCACAAGTGAAAACACCTTTGGACATATCAAGAATATATTGAGGGACTTGCTCTTTGATTTTTTCTAAATTACTTCCACTAACAACAAAAAATGTGTGATTTTTAGCCCATTTACTATAAAATTCTTCAAAATCTGAGGTCATTTTTCTTCGAGATGGAGTTAAGGTTCCATCCATATCAAATATATAAATTGTTTTCATTCTTTAATTCTTTACTGTTGCGAAGTATTTTGCTGATTCTTTTTTAATTCTAGGTGCTAAATATAATGCTGAAATCATTGTGGGAAAAGCCATTAGAGCAAACATTGCATCAACAATATTAACTGCCAAGTCTAGTGAAAGAATAGAGCCGAGAATTAAAGTTAAAACATAGAAAATTCGATAATAAAATTTGGAGCTAGCTCCAAATAAATATGATGCACACTTACATCCATAATATGAATATCCAAACATAGTAGATAATGTAAATGTTGCTACTGAGAAAATAAGTAAATAATCACCTAATTGGCCTAAATGATTTGAGAAAGATTTTTGTGTCAATGACACTCCTGTTAAATTACCCTCTATCCAATCATTAGAGAGTAAAATAACAATTCCTGTTATAGTACAAACTATTAAAGTATCTATAAGTGGTCCAATCATTGCTACTAAACCAGATTTAATTGGTTGATTATTTTTTGATGCACCAATTGCCATTACCTCAGTGCCCATTCCAGCTTCATTGGAAAATGCTGCTCTTCTAAACCCTTGACTAATTACTATTGCAGTTCCTGCAAAACCGCCTGCAACAGAACTTCCATTAAATGCGCTAAAAATAATATTTGAAATAATTGAAGGAACTAAAGATATATTTATTAGAACAATATACAATCCTGCCATTAAATAAATAATTACCATAAAAGGAACAATTCTAGATGCAACTTCTGCAATTCTACTTAATCCACCAAAGATTATTATAGATACAATAAGTGCAATTACTATCCCTATTGATAGGTTAAGATTAAAAGATTGCACTAGGCTGGTATTGGTTGATAAATAGTCAGACATAATTTGAGTTAACTGATTAGCTTGAAGCAATGATAAACAGCCAACAAGACCAGCAATACTAAACCAGTAAGAAAGGAATTTAAATTTTTTACCCATACCATATTCAATGACATACATTGGACCCCCCTGAAGAATATTCTCGGAATCATAGCCTCTGTACATAATACCTAATGAGCATGTAAAAAATTTTGTAGCCATTCCAACTATAGCGCTAATCCACATCCAAAACAAAGCGCCTGGACCTCCAAAAGAAATGGCAACAGCTACACCTGCAATATTTCCAATGCCTACTGTACTAGATAATGCAGTAGATAAGGCTTGAAAATGAGTGATTTGCCCTTCATCTTCCGGATCATCGTGCTTTCCTAAAAGGATTTCAAAAGCATGCTTAAAATATCTAAAAGGAGTAAGCTTTGAATAAACTATGAAAAAAACTCCTCCACCTATTACAAGATTGGCTACTCCAAAATTTCCCCAAAGGAAATTTGATAATTGTGCAAAAAAATTATTAATTATATCCATGATTAAGTAAGTTATAATATAATGAAAAAAATTGACTATTTTATTCTTAGAGAATTTTCAACTACTTTTTTGATTGTATCTTTATTCTTTACTATTATATCTTTGATTGTAGACATTTTTGAAAATTTAAATCGCTTCATAGATAATCAAATTACAATTAATCTTCTTCTAAGCTATTATAGGACTTCATTACCTTCTATGTTGAATGTTACCGTACCTGTTTCATGTTTAGTATCAACTGTTTTTACGTATGGTATGATGATTCAAAGAAAAGAATGGTTAGTATTTAAATCTTCTGGCTTAAGTCTCTACAGACTATCTATACCTGTATTATTTTTAGGTTTAATGTTAAGTATTGGTTCTTTTTACTTTGACAATACTGTAGTGATAAAAAATAATAAGAAAAAAAATGAAATTAAGAAGACATATATGTCAAAAAATAATAATAGAAATAAAGATAAAAACATCTTTGAGAATGTATATTTTCAGATAAATAAAAAAAATTTAGTAGCAGTAGATAAATTTAACAGCAAAAATAATGTTGCTATGAATTTGAACTTTATTGAAATCGATAATGGAGAGCTTTTAAGAAGAATTGACTCAAAAAAAGCAATATGGGAAGAAACTTATTCAGCTTGGAATCTTAAAGATTTTTCAATACGAGAGTTTGAAAAAAATGGGGTGGAAAAAAATTTTATTACTTCAAAAAATGATTCTTTATTAAATCTAAAATTTGAGCCAAATGATATTATTAAAACTGCAAGTAAATCAGATGAGGTATCATATAATGAATTAAAAAATCAAATTATCTCTTTAGAAAAAAATGGGGTTAATACTTTAAAGTGGAAAGTTGATTTAAATTATAAAATAGCATATTCTTTTATATCAATCATTTTAATTTTTTGTGGAATTCCATTATCAGTTTATAGATCAAATACTACTTTAGCTTTTGGTGGAGGATTAAGCTTAGCGACCATTTTTTCCTATGTTATAATTTTAAAATTTGGTCAATCCCTTGCTTACGGAGGAGTATTATCTCCTTTAATAGGAGCTTGGATGTCGAACATAATCTTTATATGCGTTGGTATTTATTTGATGATTAATGCAAGAAAATAAACTTACTTTTTTTCACTATTAATTTTCTCAATTTTAGAAACAGTAAATTTTGTTTCCACACCTTTTATATCAAGTGTAAAGTATTCGCCTTCTTTTTTACCAGCAACTTTTCTGCCGAAGGGAGAATGATATGTCACTATAAATGGAAATAAATCAAGCTCTTCTTCAACAGGTCCTAAAATATAGTAATCCTCAGGTTTATCTTTCCCTTCTTCATGAATTGATACTTTATTTCCAAAACCTGCTTGGTCTGTGGTTATTTGATTATCTTCGATAATTCTAAAAGGCGCATAAGACTGCATTAATTGAATCTTATATACAATTAAGCTTTGTTTCTCTCTGGCTGCGTGATATTCTGCATTTTCTTTCAAATCACCGTGATCTGCTGCTTCGCCAATTTTTTCAGAAGTTTCTCGTTTAAGTTTCTCTAAAGATTTTATCTCTTTTTCCATAGCAAGATGAGTATTCTGAAGTATTAAAGTTGCCATTTTTTATCCTATTTATATTAAAAAAATTAATTTACACTTTGTTATTAAAGTAATCAATTAGTATGGATTAATATCCTATAAACTAAATTCAGATTTAGGTCCAGCACTAAGGATTTCTTTATCAGATATATCATACTTTTCAAAATTTGAATTAAAAAGTCTTGTGAGCATATTACCTATAGATTGATACTCCTCTAAATTGGACCAACTTTTATGAGGAACTAGAAAATCACTATCTAGACCTTCAACATTAAGAGGAATTTCAAGGTTAAAAAATTTATCTCTCTCAAATACAGAAAAATCTAATTTGTTTTCGGTAATTAAATCAATAATGTGTTTTGTTAATTTTAAATCAATTCTCTTTGAACCACTTACTGAACTAGAACCAGACCATCCAGTATTAACCAAATATACTTGAGAATTAAATTCATTTATTTTTTTTTCTAAAAGCTCTGCATATTTTAGTGGATGAAGTGTTAAAAAAGGACCGCCATAGCATGGAGAAAATGTTGCAACTGGCTCATTTACTCCAGTTTCTGTTCCAGCCATCTTTGCAGTATAGCCACTTATAAAATGATACATGGCCTGCTTTTTATCTAATCTTGCTAAAGGAGGCATAATACCATAGGCATCACAGGTTAAAAAAATTATCGATTCAGGATGAGGTCCTGCGCTTTTGAGATTTTTAGATCCTAAAGAATTTTCAACAAAATTTATTGGATAACAAATTCGAGAGTTGTCACTTTTTGTATTATCATCAAAATCAACTTTCTTTGTTTCAAGATCGTAAACTACGTTTTCCAGCAAAGTACCATGTTGGATAGCCTTATAAATTTCAGGCTCCTTTGTTTCATCCAAGTTGATTGCCTTGGCATAACAACCTCCTTCAAAATTAAATATACCATTATCAGACCAACCATGTTCGTCATCTCCAATCAGTGGTCTATTAGCATTTGTGCTTAGCGTAGTTTTTCCGGTTCCTGATAAACCAAAAAATATAGTTGATTGATCTTGAGACTCAGAAACATTTGCTGAACAATGCATAGACAAAACATTTTTTAACGGTAAATAATAATGCATCATTGAAAAGATACCTTTTTTCATTTCACCTGCGTATTCAGTTCCACCGATAATTGCAATTTTTCTTTTAATATTAAAAACTATAAAATTTTCAGAATTCAGTCCGTATTTCTTCCAATTCTCCTCTTTAACATCATATGCATTAATAATTGTAAAATCAGGATCGAAATCTTGCAGTTGTTCTTCTGTAGGTCTTATAAACATATTATTAACAAAAAGAGATTGCCATGCTTTTTTAGTTATAATTCTTACATTAAGAGAATTATCAACATCATCTCCTGCAAATCCATCAAAAACATAATACCTCGATGAAAGATTTTCATATGTATTTAAAACTTTATCTAGCAAATAATCAAAATTTTCTTCAGAAATTTTTTGATTTACTTCCCCCCACCATATATTCTGTGTTGAAGACTCTTCGTTAACAATAAATTTGTCATTTGGTATTCTACCAGAAAACTCTCCAGTATCTACCATCAAAGAACCGTTTAAACCAATCACGCCCTCATTTTGACTTACAGCATCGCTTATTAAGTCATCAACGTGTGAATTTCTTTTAAGGTTAGAATTTTTAATCATTTTATTTTTTTCCTCTAGGATGAGCCTTGCTTATAGTACTTTGAAGCTTATCAAGACTTACATGGGTGTATATTTGAGTTGATGATAGCTTTGAATGACCTAGAAGTGACTGAATAGCGCTAATACTAACACCTTCATTTATTAAATGTGTTGCAAATGAATGCCTCAAAGTATGTGGCCCAAATGAGCTAACTGATAAACCTTTTAAATTATTCATAACTATATATTGAATTTTATTTCTTGATAAAGATTTTTCTTCTTTATCGACGAACAAATTATTATCTAAGTTTGATTTTAACAATGGATATTTTTTTATCAATTTCAAATATTCAACTAATAGTTTTTCAGTTTTATCATCAAAGTTAGCATATCTTTCTTTATCACCTTTCCCTAAGACCTTAATAGATTTTTCATTAAAGTCTATATCTCTTAAAGTTAGGCTTGTCATTTCTTCCAACCTCATACCAGAAGTAAAGAATAGCATGATAATAGCCTTGTCTCTTAATTTGTAAATTGCAATCTTATCAGTTTGATCAATTTTATCTAATACTTCATAAATTTTTTTCTCTGAAAGAAATGAAGGAATTGATTTCTTAAATTTTGGTGAAGGATATGTTAAAACGCTATTTAATGTTAAATCACTAATCAATTCTTGATAAAATAAAAATCTATAAAATGTTCTCAATGATGATAATGTTCTTGAAAATGACCTTGGTCCAATTGATTGGCTTAGGTCACTGTGAAAATCAAAAATTATTTCTTTCTTGATTTTTTTATAATTAATTGAAAATTCCGTCAAATAAATTTCGAATTTTAAAATATCTCTTTGATATGCTTCTATAGTTTTTGCAGAATATCCTTTCTCAAACTCAAGGAATTCTAAAAACTCTTTTTTTACTTCTTTAAATTTCATTATCTACAATAAGATTTAATAGATTATTAAAATATTCATTCGGATTTGCTTCAAATGTTATTTTCTCATTGTTTTCTGGGTGCGTGAAAGATATTCTAGCAGCATGAAGATAATGTCCATTATTTTGTGCAATTACTTTTTTCATCTTTTTTTGCACTTCTGGCAAATATTCATTTAGCTTACTAATGCCACCTCCATATAAATCATCACCAATTATTGGAAACCCTTCTTCGCTGCAATGAACTCTAATCTGATGCGTCCTACCTGTTTTGGGATAAAATGTAATAGCTGAAAAATATCTTCCATTTTTTAAAAGCTTAAATTTGGATTTTGCATTTTTTCCCTTAAGAGATGATTGAAATTTTAACGGATTTCTTTTACTTCTTGCTAAGATATTATCAATTTCTCCTTCATCCTTTATCCATTCACCCCATGTTAATGCAATATATTCTTTTTGAACTTCCCTATTTTTGAATTGATCAGCAATTTTCCAATGAGTATATCCATTGAATGGAATAATCATCACACCAGTTGTATCCCTGTCAAGCCTATGAACAATACCTGGTCTAAGTGGATCAGGATGACCACTTAATTCTTTTTCAAATTTATTTAAAATAATATTTACTAATGTTTTTTCTTTGTTGTTGGCAGTTGGATGAGAAATAACACCTAAAGGCTTATTGATAATTGCAAAATTATTATCTTTATAAATTACCTCAAGAGGGTAATCCCATTTTTTTAGTGTGTTAGAGATTTCATGTATTTCAAGTGAATTTTTATCAATTTCAATCGTATCACCATATGAAAGTTTCAAATTTTTTTTTGCAGCTTTATTATTAACAGTAATACTACCATTCAAAATTAGTTTTTGAATTTTACTTCTTGAAAATTGAATTAATCTTGAAGATAAAAAATTATCTAACCTAATTAACTCATCAGATGATGAAACGGATATTCTCATAATATTATTTATTTATAATTATAGAGCTATACAATAAGAATATCAATCCTATTGTAACAGATGAGTCTGCTATATTAAATACGTACCAATGCATACCATTTAAGTGAAAATCAATGAAATCAACTACATATCCTCTAAAAATTCTATCAATAATATTTCCAACAGCTCCTGCTATAATAAGAAATAAAGCAATTTGAGAAAACTTATCTTGAAACTCTTCGCTTTTTAGTAAATAAAATAAATAAATTGTAATCAAAATTGGTAAAACAATGAATATTGTTTCAGCTCCTTCAAAATAAATTCCGAAAGCTATTCCTTCATTTCTGATATAAGTAAAATTTAATAAATAAGGTATAACTTGAAACGAATCGTAAAGATTCATTGTTGAGTGTACTATAAATTTTGAAAGTTGATCGAGAATCACTATCAAAACTGATAAATATTTAATCATATAAGATTTAATTTTTTCTTCTCTTTACAGAAAACACCTTTTGTAGCATTTGGGACTTCCATTAATCTTTCTTTAGAAATTAAAGGACAATCTGAACTTTCACATTTATCTGGAGATTTTAGAGAAATTTCACATACACCATAAGTACCATCTTTTATTCGTTGAAGAGCTTTCTTTAAATTTATTAAATAATCAGACTCTCTGGACATTAAGAGGAAAGTCTTTTCTACTTCATGAGCTTCTGTTCCTTCATTAAAATCTTCAGATCTTTCTTGTAGGAAAACTGAATTAGTAGGTCTAGTTGTAGATCTTACTCCTTCGATACTCTGATTTACTTCATCAATTTTTTCTAAAATATTCTTTTCAAATTTTTTTAATTCTGCTTTGGTATATGCTTTTTTGGCCACCTTATCCTCTTTATACTTTCTTGAGATGTATCTCAATTTTTTCATTTTCATGCATGAAAGAAGCATTATAGTCAGAATTTTTCATATTTTCCACTATATCCTTACATAGTATTTCATTCATGAAGTAATCTTTATTTTCTTCAATAATATCTTTCAACTCATTTTTAAATGAGCCAGAAATTATAATTCTATCATCTATATTAAAATCTGCTTCCTTTCGCATTAACTGGATTTGTCTTATTAAATCTCTTAATACTCCCTCAAGTCGTAATTGTTCACTAATAGTTGTATCTAAACAAACTATTAAATCATTAGCTAAAAAAGATTCACTTCCATTTTCAGCCTTTAAATCTATCAGGATATCATCTTTATTTAATTCATAATCATTTTTTGGGAATGAATTACTATGTAAAAGATTTTCTAAAACTGATTTTGCATCTAACAAACTAACTGACTTCATTGCTTCTTGCATCTCGTCACCGAACTTAATTTTTAAATTTTTGAAGTTAGGTTTCAATGATAAAGTTCCAAATTCATCAATATTATTAGTAAACAATACTTCTTTAATATTCAGTTCATCTATAACGATTTCAGATTGCTTCTTAATAAACGATTTTACTTCTTCGTTTGCTATATAAACTTTTAAACTATTTAGAGGCTGTCTAACCTTTATATTTGCTTTTTTTCTAACAGCTCTTCCTGATTCAATTACTCTTTTTAATGAGTCAACTTTTTCAATTAATGCACTATCAATTTTACTTTGATTGCTTTCTGGAAAAGTCGAAAGATGTATACTGCTATCATTTTCATTAATATCATCTTTGGTGATATTCAGATACATTCTTTCAGATACAAACGGGAGAACGGGAGAAAGAATTTTGATCAAGTCTAACAAAACCTCATAAAGTGTTTGATACGCTACAAATTTATCAGCATCATTTTCACTTTTCCAAAATCTTCTGCGATTTCTTCTTATGTACCAATTAGATAAATCATCAAGAAATGATTCTACATTTTTCAACAACTTATCTACTTCAAAATTTTCATAGCTTGATTTAGCATCCGCTGTAAGTTGTTGAGATTTAGATATAATCCATTTATCAAGTAATAACAAATCTTTTTTGCTTACATCATGAGAATGTGGTTTAAAATTGTCAAGATTTGCGTATGTACAGAAGAAAGAATAAACATTCCAAAGGCTAATTAATTTTTTTCTTACCTCATCAGCCTTGTCGTATCCAAACAAAAGATTATTTTCAACATTTTGTTTAGAATACATCCATCGCATTACATCTACACCCATTTTTTCAGCTGCATCATCAAACCAAATTGCATTTCCAGTAGATTTATGCATTTCTGCACCTGATTCATCTTTTACTAATGCGTGCCCAAGTAAAGTTTTGAATGGAGATTTTCCTTCTAAAAAAGATGACATCGCAAGTAAAGAATAAAACCAATTTCTAAATTGTCCAGGAAAACACTCTGTGATAAAATCAGCAGGAAACCACTCTTCCCAATAACTTTTATCGTCAAAATATTTCATGGTAGAAAAAGGAACAATTCCTGCATCAAGCCAAGGATTTCCTACATCTTTTATTCTTGTACCAACTAATCCTGTTTCAGGATGTTTTATTTTAACATAATCAACCCAAGGTCTATGTGGAGAATTTCCTTCAAATTTTTCCCATCCTTCAACGGCCAGTTCTTTCAATTCTTCTTTTGAACCAACAACATGAAAGCTTCCATCATCAAATATCCAAATAGGAAGGGCTAATCCCCAAAATCTTTTCTTTGAAATCATCCAATCGCCCATATTGTCAAGCCAATCATGTTCACGATCTCTTCCCCAAGAAGGAATCCAATCAATATCATCTACTACCGCTTTTATTTTTTTTCTCCAGTCCATGTTGATATACCATTCATCAACCTGCTTAAAGACTAGCTCATCTCCTGATCTCCAGCAATGAGGATATATATGCGGATAGTCTTCAACATAAAGAAGAAGATCTCTTTCTTTTAAGTCGGCAATAATTTTTTGTGCTGTATCAGGATCAGTTACACTTAAACCTGACATAAAATCAAATCCATCAATAAAATTTGCTTGATTATCAATAGGTGAAATCTCTACAAAGCCTTCTTTTTTACAAATTTTATTATCAATAGCACCACATCCTCCAGCCATGTGAACAAATCCGGTACCTTCGCCTTCTACGACCATATCATTGCCTTCTGAATCCTTTCCTCCATCAATAACAATATGACAATCAATAGCAGATTGTTTTTTTATATTACTAATATCATGAATTGGAAAGCCTCCAATTGTATTTTGAGGCTCTAGATGATCAAAAGGCCCTTTATAAGTTAAGCCAACTAAATCTTCACCCTTTAACACTTCAAGAACTTTATACCCGCCACGTTCTTTAAAAATTTGGTCGAGTGTTTTCAATTTTGGTACACCATCCACCCAGTTTTTTTTCTCCGAAAACTCTTTATTAAGTCTTTGATATTTTAAATTAGTTTCAGCGACATAAAAAATAGTGCCATCTTGAATTTGGACTTTAGCATAATTGATTTTTTTATTAACTGCTACTGCTATATTTGACGATAATGTCCAAGGAGTGGTTGTCCATATTAAAATGTGTTCATTGCTTCTTTCATTTATAGCAAACTTGACAAATACACCTTTGTGAACTGTTAATTTTCTTCCCTCAATAATCTCCATTTGGGAGTAGGAAGTCCCCGACCTTCCTGACCATGGAACAACATCAGTTCCTCTATAAATCTTATCATCTTCGAATAATTTTTTTAGAAAAGCCCAGATTGCATAATTATTTTCTTCTGACATTGTATAATAAGAATTTTCCCAATCCATCCAATATCCAAGTCTAATAGATTGATTCTTTTGAATTTCAGAAAACTTTTCAACTCTTTCTTTACATAGATTTACAAACTTCTCTATACCAAGCTCTTCAACCTCTTTTTTTGACTTGATTCCAAGCTCTTTTTCAACTTCAATCTCTACCCATAAGCCTTGACAGTCAAAACCATTTTGATGTCTAAGCTGAAATCCGTTCATTGACTTATAACGTTGATATAAATCTTTTAATGTTCTACCCCATGCATGATGAACTCCCATAGGGTTATTGGCTGTAATAGGACCATCCAAGAAGCTCCATTTTGGACCTTTTTGGTTTTTAGCTACTAATTTTTTGAAAGTATTATCTTTGGCCCAATAATCAAGTATTTCGTGTTCATTTTTTATAAAATCAATTTTTGGATTTTCTTTATTTATACTCATAATTAACTATGAACTTATAAGAAATGTGCAATTATTGCAATTGTATAGAAATTATCTTGAAATAGTTAAGAATCTTGAGGATGAACCGCGCTTTACCAAAAATAAAACTTTAGAGTCATTATCATATTTTTTCATCTCATTTGTGAAATCTTTAGTATTGAATATTTTTTTTCTTCCAACTCTTGAGATTACATCACCCTCTTCCAAACCAGCTACATCTGCCGGACTATCATCTTCAACGCTTACCACAATAACTCCTTGAATATTAGAAGGATCTTTCTGCTTTAAATTAAATCTTTCAATAAGTTCGGAAGATGGATTCTCTAGCAATAAACCAAATTCATAGTTTACATTTGGTATTGAAGCTAGCTCATCCTCTCTCTCCTCAAGAGTGACGTAAATATTCTTTTGTTTATTTTCTCTGAAAATTCCAAGTTTTACTCGTGAGCCAGGGTTAGTGCTTGAAACAAGATTTTTAAGCTCTGAACCATTGCTGATTTCTCTTCCTTCAAAGGTCACAATAACGTCTCCTTCTTCTAATCCAGATTTTGAGGCTGGACTATCTTCAACAATATCACTTACAATAGCTCCATTTCTAGTTTTGAGATCTAATGTTTCATATAAATCTTCATTAATATCTTGCATATAAATACCTAAGAAAGATCTTACTACATAACCTTTATCAATTAGATCGTTCATTACTTTTTTAACCATTACAGATGGAATAGCAAAACCAATTCCAGCATTTGCCCTACCACCACCTGAGGCAATAGCTGCATTAATTCCTATTAATTGACCTTTCATATTTAAAAGAGCTCCGCCGCTGTTTCCTGGATTTATTGCCGCATCTGTTTGAATAAAGTTTTGATAAGTATTCAAATTATTCATTACATCATTTCTTCCAAGCGCACTAACAATACCAGCGGTAACAGTATGGCTCAAAGAAGTAGAAAAAGGGCTACCTATAGCAAGTACCCATTCACCAACTCTTACTTTTTCAGAGTCTCCTAATTCAACAGCTTTAATATCGCTAGCTTCAATTTGAAGCACAGCTAAGTCAGTAGCTTTATCTAGCCCTACAACAGTAGCTTCAAAAATTCTTTTATCTAGAAGCTGCACCTTAATTTCTGTAACAGGTTTTTGGGATCTTTCATCAAAAATAACATGATGATTAGTGACGATGTATGCATTTTTTTCATCAACAATTACTCCAGAGCCTAATGATTTAGTTTCATATTCATCTGGTATATCTCTACCCCAATATCGATAAAAATTTTGAACGTCCTTATCCATTTGAACAGTGTTGGTAGTAGTAATTGTGACAACAGATTCATTTACATTTTCAGCAATATCTGCAAAAGAGTTGCTGAATTGTTCAAATAAATTTGACTGAGCAAAAATACTTGTTACAAATAAGACTATAATGCTAATTTTTTTTATCATACTTATAAAATGGTTTATCTTTTAAAAAGTTCCTTAATTATTTATACCAATTCTTAAAAACTCTTTAAACCTTTCCACATCTCTTGTTAATCCTGGAAATTCTCCTAAGACTTTATCATTCGGACTTAGAATAACATAGTAAGGTAAAGCGGCAGTTTCAAATCGATTAATTTGATATGCTCTTTTTTCAAGATAACCTTCACCTGCATCTGTATATAAACTAACAAGTATATACTCCGACATTAAGTTTTCAACAGAAGAAATATCAAAAATATTAGTCTCCATCCATCTGCAGTTTGTACATGTGACTCCAGTAAAATCTATAAAAATATTTTTATTTTGTGTTTGAGCTATCTGAAAAGCATCTTCTAAATTATTATTCCAATTAAGATTTGATTGATATTTTTTTGGAGGCAAATATGATTTTATTGTTCCATTTATATCATAGCCATGATTACCAGCTCCTAAATAGGTTGCAAAGATTATAAAAGTTAGTCCAATTATAGATCTTTGAATTGAAAAAGTTATCGGAGAATCATTTTTAAATTTCAATAAGCCAAAAATGTACAATCCAGATAAAAACATTATTAAAGCCCATGAGTAAAGTACGACTTCGTAAGTAAATATATTCCAATTCCAAACTAAATCAGTATTGCTTATAAATTTGAATGCAGCAGCTAATTCTAAAAATCCCATTATGATTTTAACAGAATTTAACCAGCCACCAGACTGAGGCAATCTCGATAAGTAGTGTGGGAATAAAGCCAACAAAAAGAATGGAGACGCAAAAGCTAAACTAAAAATTAACATACCAATTATTGGCCAAAACCAGTCTCCTTGCGAGGCCACCACTAAGACAGTTCCCATAAATGCAACTGTACAAGTAAATGAAGTTAATGTAAATGTTAAAGCCATAAACAATATTCCAGCATACCCATCAGAGCTTTCTCTTTGAAGGGAAAAACGTTTTAAAAATTGAGGTATTTCAATTTCATAATAGCCAAATAATGAGAATGCAAAATAAACAAAAAGAAAAGCGATAAATAAGTTTACAATAGGATTTGATGCTAGTTGGGTTGCTCCTGATGCGCCTAAAAGTATCGCTAATAATAAACCCAGAAATGTAAAGGTTAGAACTATACCTAGCATATAAACTGAAGCATCTTTGATAGGAGAAGTATTTTCATTTTCTGAACGCTTTAAAAAGAATGAAATGGTTATTGGTATCATTGGAAAAACGCACGGAGTTAGCAATGCAGCAAAACCAGCAAGTAAGGAGGTCAATAAAAGATTAAAAAAGTCGTTTTCATCAAATCCTAATCGGGCAAATAAAGAGTCGTTAAAATCAAAATTATTACTTGTTAGTTCACTCCTTACCTCTTTATCTGTAATGTTAAACGAAGCAGATCTGGTAACTTGATTGGGAGGATAACATAAACTGTTATTGCAAACCTGATAATCAATTATAATATCTACATTATAATTACCGCTAGGTAAATCATCATTCAACTTAATAGGTATAATAAAATTTGGAGATCCTTCATGGTATTTTGTTACATTTCCAAACCCTTCATCAAATTTTTCAGTTGGTTCTGGCTCGATAACTTTACCTACTTTATTAATTATATCCGAATTAACAATAAACTTTGTTGGTGAAGGGCCCTCAGGAACGTCATAGACAGCATATATTCTCCAAGAAAAATCAAGCTGAGATTGAACTTCAACTAATGCTACTTCTCCTTTATTGACATCTTCAACTTTTACTGAAAACTCTGCAGGATCATTAAACTGCGCAGACACAATTCCAAAAAAAGATAAGATTGTTAGTAAATTTTTCATAAGAAGTTATGAAAATAATCTTTTCTTTAATTTGGTCCAAAAAGTTTCTTGGACTTTCTTTTCAGGCCTTTTTAATTTTTTATCTAATTGATTAATCAAATTTTTAATAGAATTATTTGCAGCCAGCTCTCCCGAATCAATAAATTTTTCTGTTTTATCAAAGGCAGACCAGTGCAAATTGTTATGTTCTGGTTTAATAACAAAATCTGCTTTATTTAATAAAAAATTATTTAAGTGATATACTGATATATCTCGCGATCTGGTTGAGATTTCAAAAATATTTGATGGCTCAGGCTGATTTTTAACTCCTCTAGTAATATTAACTGCAATTATAAAATCACAATTATCTATAAGTGGAGTTACCGGAGTTGGCAAAGCCACCCCTCCATCAACAAGCATTCTTTCTTCTATCTGAGTAGGCTCAACAAATCCTGGAATAGATGAACTTTGCACTACAGCATCGATTAAATTTCCAGAACTATAAATAATTGATTTTCCAGAAACTAAGTCTGTAGCAGTGACCATTAGCGGTATCTTTAAATCCTTAAATTGCTTGTTGCCAAAGAGAATTTCTGCAGCTTTGGCTAACCTTTCGTTTTTAACAATAGATTTTCTATTTGAACTAACTGCCAATACATATTGATTTTTGATTTGTTTGACAATTTGAGAAAAAATAGAATCATCTTTTTCTGAATTTGCTATATACCTAAATCCTAAATCAGAAAAATTTTCACTGTGGATATGTTTAATATATTTTGATTCTACAAGGTTAGCATTATGATGAGTTGCATACATAGCTCCAATCATTGATCCCGCACTTGTACCGGCAACAATATCTGGAACAATGCCGTGAGCTTCTAAAATTTTTAAAACACCAATATGGCAAGCTCCTCTAGCTCCACCGCCCCCCAAAGCAAGTCCAATTTTTAAATCCTTATACATTAATCAAGCTCTATAGCATCAGAAATAATTGTATTGCTTCCAGGTTTAATTGCGGGCACATTTTTTAAATTTTCAGGAATATTATCTTTGTCAAAAATTTGTGCTTTTTGTGTTGTCACAGAAAAGTAGTTATTATGAATAAAAACAGGTGCAAGACTTCTATCAACAATTACACCAACACCAACAAGATTTCCTCCATATTTGTCAATTAATTCAATAACCTCTTTGATAGAACCCCCTGTACTCAAAACATCTTCAATTATAATAATTTTTTCGCCTTTCTTGATATTGAAGCCTCTTCTTAATTTCATATTTCCTTCTGAGCGTTCTGAAAAAATAGTCTTCTTATTCAATCTTCTTCCAACTTCAGTTCCTAAAACAATTCCTCCAATAGCTGGTGAAATAACTTTATCAATATCTTCAGAAGAAAAATGCTTTGCCAAAATTTCTCCAAATAAAGATAGATATTTTGGGTACTGAAGAACTTTTGCACATTGAAAATATGTATCGCTGTGCAATCCTGACGATAAAACAAAATGTCCATACATTAATGCTTTAGTCTCTTCAAATATTTTCAAATAATCTTTATCCATTAACGGTCCTCATTTGATTTAAATAGTTTTTAGCAGAAGTTCTTACAGAGCTATAATCTTTTGAATCAGTAAAAATAATGCCTCGAGAAATATTGATAAGAGTAGAACTCATATAATTTTTATTAGTTGCAATTACACTCTCCAAATCTCCACCCTGAGCACCAATCCCAGGAATTAAAAATGGTAAATCAGTTTTTGATCTAACAGCTTCTAAAGCTTGATCATTAGTAGCTCCAACTACAAGACCTATATTTTCTTTGGAATTTAAGTTATCACACAAAGAAATAACTTTTGAAAAAATGTCTTCTTGGATATGAGAAGAAGTTTTGTTGGAAGTTCTACAAAGTACATATGCACCTTTTGATGAGTCGGTAATAAACGGCTGAATAGACTCCTCTCCCATATAGGGACTAATTGTGATTGCATCACAATTTAAATGATTAAAAAAAGCATTGGCATAGTGAAGACCGGTATTTCCTATATCTCCTCTTTTTGCATCTGCGATAATAATATGTTCATTGCCAATCTCTTTAATTAACTGCTCCAACCAATAAAATCCTTTAGATCCCCATTCTTCAAAAAAAGCTAAATTTGGTTTATATGCTGCTGCTAAATCTTTAGTAGCATCAACAACCATGAAAGAATAATCCATCAATTCATCAACAGATACGTTTTTATTAAAATATTTTTTATCGATATCAATTCCAACGCACAGGTTTGAATTTTTTTCTGAAATGTTTGTCTTAAGTTTATCAATGAATGAAATCACGTAAAAATTTAAACTATTCTTACTTAGCAAACAAATGGCTTCATATAAGAATTAAAAATTTTTAATATTGCATTATGGAAACAAGCGCTGGACAATCTAAAACTAAAATTATCGCCTCAACAAATGTTTTTCAAATAGAAAAAATTGAGAAGATTGGTAAAGCTGACTATCCAAAGCTTATTGAAATATCATTACACCTTGCAAAAGAATACGGCAAACAGGCAGTTTTTACAAAAGCTTCAATTGAAAAATACTTTAATACTGAAAAATCCCTTCCTTTTATTGCAAGATATCAAAACGAAATTATAGGATACATTATTGGAATTCCGTTAGAAGAACTGAAGATGGAACCTTGGGCATTAAATGATGAAAACTATGGAAAGCATAACACTTTGTATACTTATGCTTTTGTTATAATGGAAAAATATAAGTCTAATGGATATGCTAAAATGTTAAAAAGAGTCTATTTAAGCTGGGCACAAAAAAGAGATAGGATAAGATATATTACAGGTCATGTTTTATCTGGAACTGCTGATACCAAAGATAATAGTATAAAGATAATATCATTTGAAGAAAATTGGCAAGGCACCGGTAAGTCATTTGAATATTACAGAAGATCTTTTGATAAAGGTGTTGAAAGTTCTATCTTCAGTCCGCCGTTCGAGGTTATTGTTGATTAGAAATAATATATCTTTTTTAAATGAGATTAATTCTGTTAATCAAAATTGGAAAAGTAACTCAAGAATTTTTGGAGCAGCAATAGAAATGTGGGTTGAAAAAAATTTAAATTGCGAATGTTCTGGCATCTTCATAAATCAAAAAGCAAATCAAAAAGCATATGATGCAATATGTAATAAATGATCAAAAAAAATTCAAATTAAAGCTTCAAAAAAATATTTAAACCAAATAAAAATGGTGAACTTAAAATTTTAGGTTCAGAATATAAAACTACTTTGAAAAGCTTAAATGAGAGTAATGGATGGGATTTATATTTATTGGCTTATAATTTAGAAGATTACAAAATTGAACAAATTTTGATGATAAAATCATCTGACATCAATGAAGAATGTGTTATACCAAGAAAAAAGTTGGGACCTAATGCTAGAAGAGCTGGGTGGCAAGGATGTTACATGAGCTTTAATTGGAATGATTCGGTGAGTGTTATCTATAACAAATTATCTTTTGATAAGACTAACTAAGATAAGTGAAGATGAAGATATCAAAATTGCAGGTATTACAGCCTCATCTAAACTCCACTGATTTCCAAAATATACTGTAGCAACTATACCTGAAAGTATCGAACAAATAGCACCATACTTTGTTGCTTTATCCCAAAAGAATGCAGCAAGTAGAGTTGGAGTAATTGCAGTTCCATAAATTGTAAATGCATATAGTGCTTTTTCAAAAATAGTTGTATCAGCTGCAAACATTCTTGAAACCCAATAGGAAAAGAATCCTAATGCAAGCACTAGAATTCTGCTAAGAGTAACAATCATTTTATCTGAATATTTTTTATTCGAATATTTTAAATAGATATCATTAATAAGAATTGTTGTTGGAACAAGTAGAAATGAATCAGCTGTAGAAATAATAATTCCAATAATTGTTGCAAGCATGACTGCCCCTACTATTGGTGGTAAAAAATTATAAGCTGCATAAATCAATACATGTGATTCTTTTGCAATATCAGTGATCATGCTTGAACTAATCCATGCATTTGCAATAATTAAAGATTCTAAAATAACTATCGCAAAAAATAAATAGAATGTTGCTTTCTTTGCAGACTTAACTGATTCACTTGCAAAAAATCTTTGATACATGTTCGCATCACCAAGAATAAGCAAAAATGAAGGTAAGGTAAAATTAATTACATCTCTAAAAGAAAGAACTCCAAAGATTGACATATTATTAGTCATACCTTTGTTCTCAAAATTTGTTGCCATTCCCTCAAACCCTCCAGCCTGAAAAAATAGAATTGGCAATGCAATGATAAAGCAAGTAATCATTAAAATGCCGTTTGCAACATCGGTATAAGCAACGCTCAATAATCCAGCTAATACTGTATAAGCAACAATAAATAATGCCGCAATGATGGTTGCTTGATCCAATGATAAAGTGGAGCCTAAATTGTCATGAAAAATAGTATAAATCACTGCACCACCTGCATTAAACTGATAGCTTACAATCACTAAGTAAGCAGTTAGTAGTGCAATAACTGATAAAATCATCGCTGCATCGCCAAATCGAGAACCAATAATTTCTGGAACAGTTAATTTTTCTGATGCTCTTGCTTTTCCAGCGATTTTTGTAAGAGCTAACACTCCTAGCATACCACCAATAGGCAAAAGAAACCCTGCAGCACCTATTTCAAAAGTCTTACCTGCATTACCAAGAACAGATCCAGTACCTATCCAAGTAGCTGCCATTGTTCCGACTAAAATCCAAGGAGAAAGCGATCTTCCTGCTACAGCAAAATCTTCCTGATTTTTTATTGAATCTGCTTTGCTAAAGCCTATCCAAAGAAGAGCAATGAGATATATTGATATAATTAGGTAATAAATCATTTTTTTAGTTTATACATAATACATATATTATTTTCATAAATGCAATTACATTGGAAAATAATTATTGGCTTAGTACTTGGAACGATTTATGGAATTGCAAGCGCTGTAAATGGATGGAATGGTTTTACATCTGACTTTATATCACCTTTCGGATCTATTTTCTTAAACTTGCTTAAATTAATTGCAGTTCCACTTGTTGTTTCTTCTTTAATTACTGGAGTAGCCTCCTTATCTGACACAAGAAAACTTTCAAGAATTGGGTGGAAAACAATTGCATTATATATCTCTACAACCGCTGTAGCGGTAAGCATAGGCTTGATATTGGTAAATGTTTTAGAACCTGGAAATGCAATACCTGATAGTTATCAGGAAAGCCTTTCAAGCGAATATTTTAATAAAGCAGCTGACAAGCAAGAAGCTGCAGCAAGCATTCAACAAAATAGAGGTCCGTTACAACCTCTTGTGGATATGGTACCTGGAAATATTTTTTCTGCTGCATCTAATAACAGAAATATGTTACAAGTTGTTTTTGTCTCGTTAATTTTTGGAATTGCATTAATAGGAATCGATCGTAAATATTCAAAACCTGTTCTTGAATTTTTAGAGGGAATCAATCAAATGATTATAAAATTGGTTGAGATGATAATGTATTTTGCTCCATTCGGAGTATTTGCATTAATAGCAAAAACTATTAGTTCTGTCTCAGGTGATATTTCACAAATTAGTGAAATTTTATCTGCGCTGGTTTTCTATATGGGTGTTGTTATTTTAGGTCTTTTTGTTCATATGGGAATAACCTATATGACTTTACTGAAAATGTTTACATCCATCGATATTAAACATTTCTTAAAATCAATGGCACCAGTTCAGTTATTAGGATTTTCAACTAGTTCTAGCGGAGCTACTCTACCAGTCACAATGAAAAGATGTGAAAAAGATTTGGGAATCTCAGAAGAAATTTCGTCTTTTGTTCTTCCCTTAGGTGCAACTATCAATATGGATGGTACTGCTCTTTATCAAGGAGTTGCTGCTGTATTTATTGCTCAAGCTGTTGGTATGGATCTAACGCTAGCTAATCAATTTACCATTGTTGCTACCGCTGTATTGGCTTCAATTGGAACTGCGGCCGTACCTGGCGCGGGAATAATTATGCTTATCATCATTCTTGAAGCAATTAATGTTCCAAGTGAAGGTATAGCTTTGATACTTGGTGTTGATAGAATTCTTGATATGATTCGTACTGCAACGAATGTTACTGGTGATGCTACTGTTGCTAGTGTGATGGATTCTTTAGAGCGCTAATCCATTCTTTGTATTTTTTAGTAATAATATCCTTAATATCAGATATCTGTAAAGACCTTGTCGCTGAAACCATTATACTATCAGGAAAAGTTTGTTTTAAATATGAAATCTTATCTTGATCCACTAAATCAATCTTATTAAAAACGTACTGATAATCAATTTGATCAGCGTGTATTTCTTTTAATACACTCTTGATAGTTTCAATTTCATTGAATAAATCTTTTGAGTTAGCATCTAAAACAATTAACAGTAAATCTGAGTCAACTACCTCTTGAAGTGTAGATTTAAAACTAGCGATTAGATTATCCGGTAAGTTTCTAATAAATCCGACTGTGTCGCTTAATAAAATATGATTATTATTTCCAATATAAAGTCTTCTTACAGTTGTGTCCAAGGTTGCAAATAATTGATTCCTTATTAATACATCGCTTTTAGTAACAGATTTCATCAGTGATGATTTTCCAACATTTGTATATCCTACAAAAGATGCTCTAAAAAACGATTTTCTTTTTTTACTTTGAACACGTCTTTCAGAATCGATGCTTTTTAATTTTTTCTTTAATAATGATATTTTTTTTCTGATGATTCTTCGATCAACCTCAATTTGTGTTTCTCCAGCACCAGCTCTAGTACCAAAGCCACCCATTTGTCTTTCAAGGTGAGTCCATAATCTAGTTAGACGAGGTAATTGATATTGAAGCCTTGCTAACTCTACCTGTGTTTTGGATTCTTTTGATTTTGCGTTTCTAAAAAATATTTCAAGGATTACTCCTGGCCTATCCAGCAACTTTATGTCTTTATTAAGCTTTTGGAAATTCTTTGTTTGCACAGGACTAAGATCTTCGTCAAATATAATGTAATCAACTCCCAGCATTTTTGCCTGTTCAATAACCTGCTTAGCTTTTCCGCTACCAACAAAATATGCAGGATTGATATTGTTAATTTTTTGCTCAATTACATTTTTTACTTGAATACCTAATGTTGAAATAAGCAAAGATATTTCTTCAACGCTATCGTGGTAATTTTTACTGCTTTTCCAAATTCTTGGAGCAACTACTAATGCCTTTTCTTTTTTAGGATTCATTCACAATTACTTGCTCATAAACGAGCTCTAAAAAAAGATCGTATACAAATTCATTAAAAAATTTATTAGTCCAACTACCATCTAACTGAGTAGCAACAAACAAGATATCGGATCCAAAAATATTTTTCTTAATTACAAGAGGATCGTTTGTAGAAAGTGAAAAATATACTTCTTCATCTTTAAAATTTTTGATTTCAAAAAATCTATAAATTTGAAATTCATCTTTATTGGTAGATAAATACTTTTTTGAATATTCATTCTTTAAATTAAAAAACTGGTTTTTAGAGGATCCCCTTATTGCTTTTACATCTGGGTAATCTAATGTTTGAGATAAAAATAATTTATCAGTTTCAGGATTTGACATCATAAATAAAATTGGTTTTTGCAAAAGCATAAATTTTTGAATTTCTCTAATTAGATTATTAGAAAAGTCATCTACATTCTCAATTATAAGTATATCAGAATTACTGAAATTATACTTTTTAAATTTTTCTGTTTTAATTACCTCACTATTAAATAGCCTATTATATTCTATTAATTCATTAAAAATACTTTTTTTATCAGAAATAATAATTACATTTTTTTCTTCTCTTTTTGGAATATTTATATCGAAATAATTAATAACTAAGTCATTTTGTGAAAGTTTAATAAATACCGAATCTGCTTCTTGGCTTACAGGTATTTTTTTGTAAACATTATTCAATGAATCAATTTCAAAATTGAATTCACCACTCAATTCTGATTTAGTGTACCAACTTGCTTTAACTGAACTGCTATCTGGGTTATCAAACTTAAAATTTATTAACAATGAATCAGAATTGATTAATGAGAAATCATTCGAAAAAAAATTAATATTCATTTCAGAAACTTTAGTTTGATTGTTTTCTTGGATAGAATCATCTACGCAAGAAAAAAAATATAATGATAATAATATGGCTAAGTACTTTTTTGTCATTTGACAACAACTAGGTTAATCTTTGATCCTTGGGAAACCTTTGTTCCTTCATTAGGGCTTTGGCTGATAATAGTATTTGGTAAAAATTTGTTGTTCTCAACATACTTAATCCTCCCCTCTTTAAAGCCTTTTTTATCAAAGATTGTTAATGCTTCATTAAGAAAAATGCCTTGGAAATCTGGAACTGCAACTAAATCATTAGGTGCAAGACCATTGCTAACTTCAACTCTCACGCCAAATCCTTTTCTTATACTATCATTTTCTGATGGACTCTGCCAAGATACTATACCTTTTGGATATTTAGAGCTAAATGAGAAATATATTGAATCTAACTCTATACTATTCTGATCTAGTTCAATTTCTGCTGCTCTTAATGTTTTACCAATTAAAGAAGGAACAGCAATTTTTTGATTAAATTGAGTTATTTTTACCTTGATAGATCTTCCAAGCTTAACCTCTTTTCCAGATGCTGGAAATTGCTCAAGAACTATATCAGGATTTAAATCATTAGTAAAAATTGTATCTGCAACCACCACTTCAATTCCTTCCGATTTTGAAAGTTGGTTAGCCTCATTTAAAGTTAAACCTTCCAAATCAGGAATAACTACTATATTTCTAGCATTCACATATAGTGGCATTAAGATAAAATTAAATATTAAGAGAACAATGAGACCTGTTGCAAAAAATATTGATAAATTTTTTAATAATTTACTCATACTAAAATGTTTGATTTTAAGTTTTGATAACCTACGATGAAATCCTTGCAATTCATTACTTTTTTACCTTCCATTTGCACCTTAGTTACTCTAAGAGACCCTTTACTACATTTGATATCAAAAAAATCTTTTTCTACATTATATATACATCCAACTTTTTGATTTATTTTATCATTTACAACTTGAGCCTCAAATATTTTTAATCTTTTATTATTTAAAGTTGTGTATGCTCCTGGCTTAGGGCTAAAAGCCTTTACCTTTGCTAATATTGCATTGGCTTCTTTTGTCCAATCTAGTATTAAATCTTCTTTTTTTATTTTTGGTGCAAGGGTTACTTTGCTTTTATCTTGAATCGTTAAATCTAATTGATTATCTAAACATTTTAATACTGAAGATTTAATCAATCTTGCTCCAACTTTACTTAATTTTTCTGATAATAATCCAAAATTATCATTTAACTCTATTTTGACTTTCTCTTGATCAATAATTTTTCCAGTATCTACTTTCGGCTCTATTAGAAATGTTGATATACCTGAAAATTTATCTTGATTTAAAATTGCATGTTGAATGGGCGCTGCCCCCCTATACTTCGGTAGAAGTGAAGAATGTATATTAATTGATCCATATTTTGGAATCTCTAATAATGCTTTGGGTAAAATTCTATATGCAACAACTACAAAAAAATCAGGATTCATTTCCTTCAATTGTTTAATAAATTTTTGATCTTTTAAATCATCGCCTTCAATTATATTAAAATTTTTTTCTTTAGCTAGTTGCATTACGGGCGTATCAAGTATTTTTTGACCTCTGCCCATTTTTTTTGAAGGATTAGTTACCACAGCTTTTAGATTAAAATGATTATTACATTCTAATAAAGTAGGATTAGAAAAATCCGTATTTCCAAAAAAAATAATGTTAATGGAATTATTTGACATTACTTGATTTCATCAACTTTAATGCTTTATCATATTTTAGCAAATCTGCAGGTGTTGCGTAATCAGTAATAAGTTTTCCATCAAGATGATCATTTTCATGTTGAATCACTGTGGCCAGAAACCCATTAAACTCCTTTATATGAGACTTGAGATTATGATCAAGATATTCATAGGTTATTGATTCATATCGTTCAACATTAATTCTTATCTCAGGAAGTGATAAACATCCTTCAGAATCAACGCATGATCCTTCCCCTTTAATAATATGCCCATTTATAAAAACCATAGGAGAATCACATTCTTCAGTATGAGAAATATCAACCACAAAAATACGTTTATTTAAACCTATTTGATTTGCAGCTAAACCAATACCGTCAAACTCATACATTGTATCAAACATATCGTCAATCAACACTCTTATATCATTAAAATTATCAATATTTTTTGATTGAGTGCGCAACGCTGGATGTCCAAAAGTGACTACTTTTTTAACTGCCATATGTTATGCTGCAGGTGAATTTTTTACTTTAGCTATAGCTACTTTATCAACAGTTAGTTCACTATCATTAGAAACTTTTATAACCACTCTATTGCTTTTAAGCGCAGTTACTTTTCCATGAATTCCGCCAACTGTAACAACCTTATCTCCTTTAGATAGATTTTCTTGCATTGATTTAATTGATTCTTGCTTTTGAGTATTAGGTCTTAGAATAAAATAATACACAACAAAAAAAATTAGAAATATTGGCAATTGTGACAGAAAAATATCCATAAATGATGCTTCGCTTTGCTGGAATAATATTACGTTTTTATACATAGATTTAAATTAGTTTATCTCAAGTTCTTTAACAAGCTCATAAGATAAGGTTTGAAAATATATAATGATATTAATACCATAAACATATTTGATATTTTTAATAATATTTCAAATAAAGAATTATCATATTTAAAAATCACTTTATTATTTCCAGCTTCAATATTTACTGATCTTAAAACACCGTTTGCCTTAAAAATTTTTACTTCTTTATTATCTATATAAGCTTTCCATCTACTTGGATAGAAAATTTCACTTAAAATTAATATTCCGCTATCCGTAGACTCATATTCTACCATAATCTCATGCATACTCCATTCAGTATTTATTACTTTTCCAACTTGATACCTTTTTGATTCAATATCTTTAACAACTGCAGTTTTTAAAGGATTAAAAGCATTTGCATTTAGATAATTATAAATGTTATTGTCCTCACTAATAACATCTCTAACAAACCAGGCTCTAGGCGCGCTATTATCAAGACTATATATAAATACATTCATATTTCCATTAACAGAATTAAACGCAGTACTTTTTACAAATTTTAACATTGAGTGGTTAATCTCAATTGGGCTTATGATGTATTTAACATTCAACATTTGCATAACTGGAATTGACAAAAGATTGTTAGAATTTTTCATCAAATCTGTATAATGACCAAATTTAGCTGGATGGTACCCTCCAACAGATTCAATTCCATAATATTTAAATTTTGGATCAGTAAAAATGGATCCAGTAGGATAAATACGATTTAACCCTAAGTTTTCTTGTAGAAATATAATAGTTTCATCTTCTTCAAAAATTCTATCAAAATCATAATTACTAATAATTTGAGTTTGTCTACCAGAAGCAGGCTGTGGATCAATAATCTGTGAATCTATTCTATAAATATCCATTAAAGAGATTATTAGAAAAATATTCATCACCAATTCAGTATTAATGTTTGAAAATTTATTTTTAAAAATATTCAATAAATCTTTTAGGCCAAATGCACATAAAATATATAAGCAGAAATTTGAAATAATTAGTATCATACTTGGCACTCTGAAACTGCTGAAAAAAGGTAAATAATTATAAAAGATTTTATAAAAATCTTCAAAGTATTTGCCAAAAGACAATAGAATGCTAAAAAGCAATATAATCCAAAAAAATACTCTTTCATTTTTAAATTTCTTTAATGAAAAAAAAGCAATTATAAGTACCATTAAACCTACATAATTTGGGTAGTCTGTAAATGGCATATACCCAGTATACGTTGATCCTCCAAAACCATAAAAATGTGGTAAAACATAGGTAATAAGTTCCTTTGGGTGCATTGACCAGTTTGTAGCATAGTCAAAACTTCCAATAGCGCTAGATCGAATTGAAACTGACCTATAATCTAAAGATGGTAAATAAATGTGCGCAGCGAGCATAAATGCAACCAAACAACCTGCAATAAAAAAGAAGAAGTATTTTTTATTTCTATTTTTAAAAAAAGAAAATATGAAATATGATCCTAGCAACATGCATGCATAATAGGCGATTTGCACATGCGCTCTTTGTAACTGGAAACCAAAAAATAAAGAAAAAATTAATAAATTAAATATAGATTGATCTGATTTGAGATTATGCAAAAAATACAATGTCCAAGGCAGATATGCGGCTGTCATCATTTGACTTCCATGCCCATAAACAATCATCGTTATTAAAAATGGATTAAACATCCATAAAAGACCAATAATAAATGAAATTTTCTTATTAGAGATTAATTTGTTAACCAAAAGGAGCATTCCAACTCCAGAAAAAATTAAATGTATAAACTGAATATTTAAGTCACCTACTCCAATCAAGTCTAAAAAATAACTTGGTAGATATAATAGATTAACATAGGTAAATGCTTCTAAAGAAGGCATTCCAGAAAATATCCAAGGTTGCCATTGTGGCCATTCAGATAATTGTTGTCTTGTCTGGTCAAGAATATGGTGTATAGCATACGGATTAAATGTATCTCCAGAAGCAAAAGTTTGATCAAGAACAATCACATCAAAAAATAAAAGTATTACAGAAGAAATATAGATAGATATAAATATTACAAATTGCATTATATTAATTTTGACTTTAAAGAATCAATCAAGATTATATCTTCTTTGTCAAATCCTAACAAATAATAAATAGTAAAATATGATGATATAACTAAAAATAAATGTATTAATAAGTATATCAATAAAGTCAAAATATTACTTAGTTCGAAATAATCACTAAAAAGTAAACTTAAATACTGCATTATGATAAATGTTATAACACCTGAAATGATAGGCTTAATTAATTTTGATGAAAATAAATTCAAATTTATCAATATTAGGTTTTCAAAATATCTTAAGGTGCTAAGCACGATTAAAGCAAACGATGTTGCAATAGCAGCTCCAGTAAGCCCGTAGAGCGGAATTAGAATTGAATTAGAAATAATATTTAAAACTAATGCTATCGATACATTTAAAAGATTAAACTTTGTATATCCGCTCATTGTTAAAGTTGATGATCCTAGTCCAAAAATTGTTTGAATAAATATTCCCAACAATAATACTTTTAATGCAAAATAATTTTGAAACTCTACGCCAAAGACTAAAAGCATTGGTTTAGAAAAAATAAATAAGAAAATAAATACTGGAAGAGAAAATGCTAAAATGTATTTAGAAGAAGATTGGTAAGACTCTTTCATTCCATCAGTATTTTTTTTGAAATAGTGTTCTGAAAAAATAGGAGCAAATATTCCTGCAAATGCAAAAAGTATCATTCTTACTAAGCCAGCTGTTCTCTCAATAGGGTGATACATGCCCACTTCCGTAGCATTTGATAAAATCCCCAACATTATAATATCTATCCAATGCATTATAATTCCAATAGCAGATACAAACATCAATGGAACTGAAAATCTTAAAATATCATTATCTACAGTTGTATTTATAATCTTTCTCAAGCTAATTGAAGAAAAATTCTTCAAAAATTTTAATATAAATATAAACCCAATTATTGATGAAATTATTGTTGGCAATAAGATTGAGAGATTTGTACCAAGAAAAAAATATGAAGCAATAAATGCAATCAACAGTGTTGAAGGATTTACAATTTGATTAACAAATATTTTATATTTTAAAACTTTGAATGCTTGTGTTGCAAATGAAGAAATTAAAGTAAGAACTGTAAATGGAAGACTTATTGCAAAAACTTTAATGACTGTAATTAAAAATAAATCTTCTTTGAGAACATCAGTAACTATCGTTTCTGCACTAAAAAACAATATAATGGATATTAAAAGGCTAGATATTAATCCAATTTTTAATGAGCTATATATTGATCTATCAACATTTTCTTTGTCTTCTGAATCTCTGCTAACAAAACGCAAAACGCCATTATCTAATCCCATCAATGCAAATATCTCTGCAATTCTAGTAATAGCATTTCCAAGAGAATATAATCCAAGCATTTGCGCTCCCAGAAATCTTGCCATTATGATTGAAAACATATACCTAAAAACAGAACCTAAAGACATTCCAGAGAAAGAAAGGAACGCTTCGCTAAGAATAGTTGTTTGATTTGATTCTTTTTCTATCATTTGTTTCTTAAATATAACCATCTTACAAATTGATAAGGTAGGTGAATTAATATCCAGTATAAACTGATTGATAATAATTGAACGCCTGTTGCGTGTTTCCAAAACAACCTTAACTGACTCTGAAGTTTTAATTTATTTTTTTTAAATGAATGTTCTCCGATTGACTGAGATACTCTATGTAAAATAACTGATTTAGGATTATATATTATTGTTCTATTTAAAGCTTTTGCTCTCAAAGATAAGTCTACATCTTCGCAATACATGTCAAAACTTAAATCAAAATAATTTAGTTTTTTTAAATCACTGTACTTAATACAAAAGCAGCATCCTGTCGCATAATCAGTTTCGTTTTTAAATGAATATTTAGGGCTATCAAAATCTCGGATGCCTACATGACTAATTATTCCTTTCCAAAGATTCACATTTCCTCCAGCATACCAAATTTTATTTATATTTGATGCATAAAGTATCTTAGGCACTGAAATAATTGTTTTTTGATCATTTAATAATGGAGATACAAGTTCGTCAATAAAATCTCTGCTTACAATAGTATCATCATTTAATAAAATAACATACTCATCATCAGCAAAAGCTATTTGCTTCAATGCTGAATTATATCCTCCAGCATACTTAAGATTTTCGCTATTTCTAATTAATGAATAGTGTGGAAATTTTTCAGAAACCATCTCAATAGTATTATCTGAAGAAGAATTGTCAACTATTGATACTTTAAAATCATTTCTATCAATTTTTTCAATGGAGTCTAAACATATTTCAAGAATTTTAGAATTATTCCAAGTTAAAATTATTAAATGAACCGATATTTTCTCTTTATTAATCATCATTCAATCGTAAGCTTTCTTCAAATTTATTCCAATTAAAGTTCTTTTTATGATTTTTAATATTCTCACTCATTGATTTATGTAAGTTATCATTAAAATATTTTTCGATAATAGCTGAGAAGTCATAGGGATTAAGCGATGAAATAAAGCCAGTCTTATTATTAATAATATAATCTTTTAGACCTCCATTTGATGAAACTAATGCGGGGATATTAAAGTTCATTGATAATGATAATACGCCACTTTGTGTAGATTTCTTGTATGGTAAAACTACTAAATCTGATGATAAGAAGTATTTTTTTAGTTTATCTTCACTTACAAAAGTATTGTTAAAAATAAAGTAATCTTGAAGATTATATTTTTCAATTTGTAAATGATATTGTTTCATGCTCATGTATGATTCTCCTACAACAAGCACTTTTAATTCTGGAATAGAATTTTTAAGTAAATTAACAGTGTTTATTAAAACATCTAAACCTTTATAGGGTCTTATAAGACCAAAAAATAGTATTACAGGATGCTCATTAAATCCAAAATCATTTTTGTAATTAATACGATCATCATCATTAAATTTTTTTAAAAAAATAGGGTGAAATGAATTTAAAATCTTTCCCTTAAGATTAAAGCTTTCAAGCTTATTTTTCTCTTTATCATTCATTGTTACTATATGAGTAGCTTGCTTTAACATATTGTTAACTAAAACTTTTTCAAGCGGAAAATGATCATGAGACTCAGCATTGTGCATTATAAAATATTTTTTTTTGCATTTAATTTTTTTTGCTATAAAAGAATACATAAAGGCAAAAAATGGATGCCAATATGAAATGATAACGATATCAGCATTAAACTTGTTTATAAACTGCACTGCACTGATCCAAGAAAAAATATTTAATGGATTTAGTATTCTTCTAGATTTATGATTGCTATTTAGCTTTTTGTCAATTGTCTGAGATTTGCCTGGAAATAGGAAATTGGGATAAAGTTTTTTAAAATTAACCACTTCAACATCGTTAGAAATTTTTAGTTGTTTTATAAGATCGTTGTGGAAATCAGAAATACCTCCTCTAAAAGGTAAATATGGACCAATCGAAGCTATTTTTAATGGTTTATTCAATTATTTCTTTAATGAAATTTTTTGTTTTTTGATTTTTATTAACAATTATTTCTCCTACTAAACCGAAAGTAAAAAGCTGGACACCGGTAATTATTAATAAACTTCCAAAAATTATCATAGCAATATGCTGCTGAAATGAGTGCTGTAAAAAGTACTTTAAATATAAAACATAAAATTCTGCTGATATGCCTGATAAAATTGTTATAAAACCAATCATTCCGAAAAAATGAAGAGGCCTATCCATATACTTACCTAAAAATAAAATCGTTAAAAAATCAAAGAATCCGTGTTTATATCGTTCAGATCCATACTTTGAATCACCAAATTTTCTTTTTCTATGATTGACTGCAACTTCACCAACGCTAAAATTTTTTTGATGAGCAAGCAGAGGAATATATCTATGCCTTCCTCCGTAAAGATTTAATGACTCAGCAACTTCTCTTTTAAAAATTTTAATTCCTGTATTTGAATCTTTAATTTTTAATCCGCTAAAGACTCTAATAAAAAAATTGAAGATTTTTGATGCTATTCTTTTTTCAAGCGGATCTAATCTATTTTTTTTCCAACCTATAACAAGATCAAACTTCTCAGACAAATCAATTAATTTAGCTATCTCTTTTGGATCGTCTTGCAAATCTGCATCAAGCGTTCCTATAATCTCACCTGATGAACATTCTATACCAGCTTGCAAAGCAACTGATTTTCCATAATTTCTATATAAGTTAACCATCTTCCATGTAGAATTATCTAAAATAGCGCGTTCAATACTTTGTTGAGAACTATCTGTAGATCCATCGTTTACAAATACAATTTCAACTGAGGAGCTATTTCCAAATTTACTTTTGAGCTCCTTAAAAAGAGACGGAAGAGATTCAGCTTCATTAAAAATTGGTATTATAATTGATAAGCTTTTCATTATTTAAAATTTCGTTTATTAAACTTCATGCTATAAGTTTGTTTTTCATTATTTAGTGAAAATACAATCTCATTCAAATAATTACTACCATCAATTGAAATCAACTTAGTTGATACAATGTATGCATTTTCTAATGTGATGCTCATTTGGTTTAAAATTTTAGGATCACCCCATAAAATATGTTTATAAAAATTGGAGTCTATGGAGCTTGAAAGAGGAAAAAAATTGTTAAATCTGTCTTCTGAAATCTCAATTTTTTTTCGAACATTTAGATAACGAATTTCATCATCATTTGCTTCAATCATATAGTTTCTTCTACCTAAAAAATCTTTAAATACTATCATTGAAGATTTATTATCTGATTCAAAAATAAATGATGATGTAAAATTGGACTTTCCTAGTCCATTTAAAGTACCAGAACCTATAACTCTTTGAAATTTTTTTTCTAAATCTTCTATCTGAACATTTTTTTGAGAATCAACTATCTGGAAATCGTTATTAGCTGAGCAGGAGAAAATAGTACATAAAGAAGCTATTAAAAATATTTTATTACTGATTTTCATTTGAAGATATTTTTGAAATTAAATCTTCATTGTTTTCATCTAGTAACAATGCTTTTCGATAAAAAATTAATGCTTCGCTGACTTCATTAAGATCAATGAGAATATCACCATAATGTTCAAGAATTACTGCGCTAGTATCATCATATAAAATTGCCTTGCTAATAAATTCTTTAGCTTTATCGAGGTCAGTTAATTTATAATATATCCAACCAATAGTATCGAGATATGCAGACGTTTGAGGGCTTAGTTCAATTGCCTTTCTTGATAGACTTAATGCATAATCTAAATCTTCTCCTCTTTCAACTAAGCTATATGCAAAATTGTTATAAGCTTGAGCATCCTGATCATTTAAAGCTATAAGCTTAGTATATAAATCGTCTGACTTATCCCATTCTTGATTTTGATCATAGGTCATAGCAAGCCCATGCATAGCTGCTACTGAATTACTATCTATTGTAAATGACTTCAAGTAATATTTTTCAGCATTTACAAAGTTCTGAATTGAATAATTTGAAAGACCTAAAAAATAATTTACTTCAAAATTTTCAGGGAATAATGCAGCGGCTATATTTAATTCATCTATTGCTTCATCAAATCTTTGCAAGCTAATTAAAGCTAAAGATGAATTGATATACCCTTCTTTTTCATTAGGATAATAGGATGAATGCTTTCTAGAAACCTCTAAAGATAAATCATTTCTAGCAATTTCTCTGTAAACTAATGACAAGTAATATAAAGCAAATCTATCATCATCTTTTTTGGACAATGATTTATTCAGATATTCTTCAGCTGTTTGAAATCTACCCTGTCTGATAAATTCAAGAGCAATTTGATTAAATAGATTATTATAAAATGGATTTGCTTTTAACTCTTCCAGTTCTAATAGATCAATAAGTTCTTCAACATTACCACCATTTTTTGATTCTAAAAAACCTCTCATATATTCTGAATTTGATGGATCTGCTAATAATAATTTTTTAAAAATTTTTGGTAGATCCCTATGATTAGAATTATAAGCTAACTGAGCTGCTACTTCGAGCGCTAGTATTAGCTCATTATCTACATTGTAAGCTTCTTGATAATATAGTAGCGCGCCATCGACATCATTTAGTTCAACTTTTAAATCACCAATAATAAATAAAACATCAGCATTTTTAGGATTTTTTAGCGCAATACCGTTAAAAACATCTAATGATAGTTCGTAATTATTAAGCGCTATATATTTTTTACCTAATGATATTTTGTAATCAACAGCACTATCGTCAAGCAAAATTGCTTTTTTAGCTAATGAAATACTTTTATCATACTTTTGCAGCATCCAATAAGCTTCGGACATATTAAAGTAAACTTCAGGGGAATTTGATCCAGCTTCTATTGAATCTTGAAATTCAATTATTGCTCTTGCGTAATCTCCCTGCTCAAAGAAAAGCATTCCATCCATAAAGAATTGAACACCAGCAAAGCTATCATTTTTTAAAACCGTACTTTCCAGTTCAGTATTAGAAATATCGATGGAATTATCTACAACTGCAGGGATATTCGTAGCACAAGAGGCTAAGAAAATTAAATTGGTCATTAAAAATAAATTTGCTCGCATAACTATGCAAATTACATCTGGAGAAGGATATTTACAATTTTATGAAAAATTAATCTTTATCGCTTACAAATGATCCATTCACATCGTTCAAAATATCAACGTCTTTAATTTCAGGAGTAGTTTGATTTTCAGATTCAACTTCATCAATTGATATATCTTCATCAGCAACCAGATACGCAGAATCTGATGGCTGAAGTAAATAAGCAGATAACATAAAGATACACATTACTGAAAAGGTGAGATAAGCAAAGTTTTTTCTTGAAAAACCAAATATCCCAGTACTTGCTTTGTTAGTTTTATCTAAAGCTTTTATTTTACTATTTAGATTTTTATCAAAATTTTCTGAAACCTTTAAAGAAGGGGTGTTATTTATTGAAATAATTGCATCTCGTACTGAATCTATTTTACTTTGATATTGAGGATTGTCTTTGAGGAATTTTTCAAACTCTCTACGCTCTTTTATATCCATCGAATTTTCAATCCAATCAGAAATTCTATCTTCAAATTTATTATAATCCATTAATTCTCCTTAAAATGTTTCATTTTTTCTGCCAACTGTATTCGACCTCTATTAATTCTAGATTTTATCGTTCCAATCGGTATTTCTAGTATCTTACTAATTTCATCATATGAAAGTTCCTGAAAATCTCTTAGCACGACTGCCATTCTAAAGTTCTCAGGAATCTCGTCTAAAAATTTATTTAATTGATCAACTGCAATTTCATTTTGCACTCTTCTATCTAATGTTTGATCATTAGAATTAATATCAATTACCTTACCATCATCTGTCCATAATGAATCAGTTTGTTTTCTTTTATTTTTTCTTAGCTCAGTCAAAGCATTATTTTTAGCTATGGTAAAAATCCATGTAGAAAATTTTGCAATATTCTTATAATAACTTGCATGAGTATACAGCTTAATCAAAGTATCTTGAACTACATCTTCTGCTTGCTCTCTATTATTGAAATATCTAAAAACAAAATTAAGTAGTCGATCTTTATATCTTTTTACAAGCTCATTGTAAGCATTAATATCGCCTTCTTGAAATCTTAGAATAAGTTTTTCATCTGATAGCTTAAACTTATCCTTCACTTTTGAAGACTCCGTTGATAATATTTGTAAATTCTGCCTCATCAATTACTTTCTTTGTTTTTAACTTAATATCAATTTCTGAAAAAATTACAATGGCATTTTCAAGCTCTTTTAATGAGTAGTTGCTTGAAGCTGCACTTATTCTATTTATAACTTTTCCTCTTATATTTCTACTTGTTGATTCTAATAATGTTCCATTGTTTTTTTTGGTCAGAAATATGGCTTCAATGATAGTGAACATTGAATTGATTAAATAAGATAGGCCATATTGATTTAAAATAGATAAACCATTTTCAAAAATTGCATCCACTCTTCTATCACATATAGCATAATTCAACTCCCATAACTGCTTATCTTTTTTAACACTACTTGATTGGTTGAGTAAGTGCATGAGATCATCTTCTTTTTCAATTGATAAACTTGATTTACTCATTTCATTATAAATTGCTGAAAAATTATTCCCAAAAGTTTCAATCAGCTTTGAAGAGTATGTATTATTTATATTTAGATTTAATTCCTCGGCAAATATTTTAATCCATTGTGTCATTTCACTTTCAAAAGGTGTGGATATATCTATAGTTTCCAAACATTTTTGAAACTCTCTCGTGTTAGCATTCTTAATAATATTTGATTTACTTTTATAGTCGTATATTAAAAAACTGTGGTCAACGCATAAAATGCGATGCGTATTTTCTGAATCAATTAATGCTATCACAGTTTCTATATCTTTTTTTGAAAGCTTATTAGTATTTTTGATTATTACAAACTTGCTACTTGAAAACAAATCCTGTGATCCAAGTGAGTTAACTAGGAATTCAATTTTATCTGCTTTATCTGAACAATCAAATAGGAATAATTCAGTCTCATTGTTGAGCTTTTCTACAATTTGGTCTTTTATATACAAATAAAGAAAGTCGCTATCCCCAGCTAGTAAATAATTTTTACTGAGGTCTAATGATTTTTGTCCTAATATTTTTAATGCTTTTATCATTTACATTAATTCTCTTTGTGATCTGAGGTATAAGAAATGCCATAACTTCCAGACTGAATAGGTGTTTTAGTTTCTAGCTCAACTTTAACGGGCTTGTCTTTTTTTGTTATTTTACTAACAATAATTACTGCAAAAAATGCAAGAATAAAGCTAATCAATCTTTCAGTAACTAGAGATTGTAGATAGTCATTACTTCCCCAAATTACAGTTACTAATGATCCAGTTAATAACCCAGCAATAATTCCCTTTCTTGTAGTTTTATCCCACCATAAAGATAAAATAATAGCTGGTCCGAATGAAGATCCTAAACCGCTCCATGCAAAACTAACTATTCCAAAAATTGTATCACCGGAATACTCTGAATACATGGCTGTAACATATGCAAATAAACCTAAAATGATAGTTATATATCTAGTGTTCATCAACTTGTCTGATTGTGCAGTTTTAATAATTTTATTTAAACCCAAGTCTTCACTAATAGCCGATGTAGAAACTAGCAGCTGTGAGTCTGCTGTAGACATCATTGCAGCTACAGCTCCTGAAATTAGCAATCCTGCAACCCATGCTGGAAGTAGTGTTTCAGCAAGTAATGGCATTGCTATCTCTGTATCTTTGCCAATAAAAAATTCTTCTCCAAAATATCCAGCAGCAATAATTCCAACCATAAATGCTCCTGAGATACCTGGGATAGCCCAAAGCGCTGCAATCCACTTTGCTTTTTTAATATCAGAAACAGATTTAATAGCCATATATCTTATCAGTAAATGAGGTTGACCAAAATATCCCAACCCCCAACTCATTCCTCCAAGAGCAACTGATAATGCGCTTAGTCCTGTTAATCCTGCAAATAATGAATTTTTATTTACATCATCAAATACCAATAATTCACCTATACCTTGATCAAAAGATGATAGCTCTACTAAGCCGACTAACGGCAAAATTACCAATGTTCCAATCATAAGAATACCCTGAATTAAATCAGTCCAAGCGACAGCTAGTAAGCCACCAAGAATTGTATATATGATTATAATAATGGCACTAAGAGTAATTCCGTATAATGGTTCAATACCAAAAATAGTATTTAAAATCTTTCCGGAGCCATGAAATTGAGCTGATACATAAAAAGTAAAAAATATCCCAATAATTAATGCTGATATAATTTTAATTACTCCCGATGTATCTTTGAATTTTTTTTCAAGAAAATCTGGAATAGTTAATGAATCAAATTTTTCAGTTTCCTCTCTTAATTTTTCTGCGATTAAAAACCAGGAAGAAATAATACCAATAGTAATACCAATAACTGCCCAAACTTCTCCGTAACCAATAGCAATCGCTGCTCCAGGAAGTCCTAAAAGAAGCCAGGCTGATTCTCCAGAAGCTCTTTCTGAAAATGCAGTAACCCAAGGACCAAGCTTTCTACCGGCTAGCAAGAAATCTAGTTGAGAAGAAACAAATTTATTAGACATTATACCTACTAAAATTATTAGCAGGAGATATATTATAAAAATTGCTTCAATCATGAAATTAGACTCACCAAAATACAATAAATACCAAACCACCAGAAATTAAACTTTTTAAGAAATTGAACTAGAAAAAATAAACTAAAATATCCAAACATAAATGAAGATATAAAAAGTCCAAGCGCATTAATGAAACTGATTGCTTCGAATCCTTGCGCAAATAATATTTCATAAAATATTGAAAGCACAATAACAGGTATAACCATAAAAAAACAATATTGTATTGATTTCTCTTTATCAAGGCCCATCATTAACGCAGAGCTAATGACCATTCCAGACCTTGAAATACCAGGCAGAATAGCTATTGATTGAAATAATCCTAAAAGCAGTGCACTTTTAAGATCTAGCTTTAGTGAAAAAGAGTTTTTTAACAAACTCATCACTATTATTAAACATCCATTCGCTAACAATGAATATTGTACAAATTGGTAATTAAAGAATTGTTCAAAATCAAAAATTAGTCCACATATCACTGCAGGAATAGTTGAAACAACTAAAAATTTTAACGTATTAATATGAAAAAAATCACTTTCATTTTTTGATGAAAAAAATGATGCCTTATAAAACAAGAGTATGCTAAAAAGCGTTCCAAAATGTGCTATAATTTCAGCTGAAGCTCCCTCGTTATTAATACTCAAAATATCTTGGAATAATACCAGGTGGCCAGAACTACTTACAGGAAAAAACTCCGTTAGCCCTTGAATCATTCCTAATATGATAAAATTAATTAATTCATTCATAATAAATCCAACCCCTTAATCTTCTTGATGTTTTATCTCTTCTATAAGAATGATAAAACTCATTTTCATAAGTACATTCCTCAACATCCTTAACATTTGCAACTCCCAAACTCTTTAATTGCGATGCGGCAATAGCCTGTAAATCCAAAAAAAGTTTACCGTTCTTACTGGCGATAAATTTACTTTCAAAATAATCAATAAATTCATCTTGAACCTCATAATTCTTCTGTGAAATAGATGGACCTATTAAAACTTGAACAGAAGAGATATCTTTTATGTTACTTCTTAATACTACGCAAGCATTTTCAATTATTCCTTCTTTTAACCCTTTCCATCCCGCATGTACTACTCCTATAAAAAAAGGCGATTCATTATAAAAGAAAATTGGAAGGCAATCAGCAGTTTTAATTTTTAAACTAATATCCTTATTCTTTGTAAATATACCATCAGTATCTATACTTACAAGGTTGTTTTCATCTACTATTTTGACGTTAGTTGAGTGTGTTTGTTGCATAGATGCTTGAAGCTTGTATGGATTAATATTATCAATTTGTTCGTTTGAAAAAATTATTTTGAATTTTTTTGATTTAACTTTTTTAGAAAATTCAAAAATCATATATCAATTGGCATTATAAATTTTTCTATTAGAAAATCTTATAATTTTTGGAGAAATATTAGAATTTGATGAAGAAAAATTAAAACTTCTTGTTACTCCTTCAAAATTACTATTTGTATTAAAAATAAATTGCCCATTTTTAAAACTATTATTCAATAGATAATTTGAAAAATCTAATCCAAAGTGAAATGCATTGTTTAATGAACTGTTGTAATTAAATTCATTTTCCTTAATATATTTCGGCATATAACTAGAAACAAAGAGCATATCAGAAATATGTGGAGAAATAGTTTCCTCTTTTAACAAGTCAATGTCTAACCAATGTTCATTTCCCATCAACTGCGCATCAAGATTTGACAAAGATACTTGAGAAGCAATGAATTCTAGAGAATTGCCATTTACTGGATAAAAAATTCCATCAATAGTTTCTAATACTACCTTAGTTGAATCAATAGAATCTTTATCGTCAATATTGAACATATCATAAACTTCATTATTATCAACCTCAAACATTGAATCTAAGACATCAATATCAACTCCCAAAAATTCTTGATATTCATTTTTTGTTTCAAGATCCCATGCAATATTTCGTAACTCCTTGAAATTTGGACGCAAATCAATTGCGCTGTTCTCATCATACCATCCAATGTAAACAGGTTCTTTGTTGAGCTTATCCATAGCCAAAAGAAATGAATCTACCTCTTTAATGCCCAAATCTGTTCTAGGAGCAATAATCGCTACATTATTTAAATCTGAATCGCCTAATACGTGATTTGCTAATAATTGATTTTTATAATCAATAGTTGGCTTAAGTAGAAATACATTTTTATTAATTTTTGACAAATCAGATAGAGCGCTAAATGGAGAAAAGATTGGAACATTTATATTAGAAACAGAACTAGCGCCCGCAATGAGATTTTCATCAGAAAAAGGACCGATAATTGCGCTTACATTATGTTTATAAACCAGCTCTTTAAACGCTTCCACAGTTAAAATTGGATCGCTATAGTTATCAATAACAATATATTGAATCTTTTGTCTTTGCTGAGATGTTTTATTTGCTTCCAAAAGACCTTTCAAGAAAGCATTAGAGATTGCTGAATTTTCATTTGTAAGAGGAAGAATAACTCCGACTTTTTTGGAAAAAGTTGTTTCAGAATCAATATTTCTATTTAAAAAATTATAATTACTTCTAAACTCTCTATCAAGCATGCTTAAATCTATTTTTTGGAACTTTTCAGCAGTATTTGACGAACCATCAAAAGCTAAAGTAAATGTTTGCGCTAAAAGAATAATATTTTTATTTCTTTCGTTTTCTTCAAGCAATAAAAGCAATTCTAGAGTATCATATTTTAGATTAAGAGGTAATAATTTGGCTATTCTTCTATTAATTGTTTTCTTTGATTTAGAGTCGATATTAACTCCTCTTGCATCTATATAATTTTGAAATGCAAGATCGTAATATCCTTTAACCGAATAAATATCCCCCATAATCAAATAAAATGATGTTCTTAAGTTTGAAGGTAAATTAAGAGGATTAATCGCCTTTGCTCTTATAAGCGCTGAGTCTACTTCGTCAAGATTGTACAGAGCTTTAATTCTGATGACTTCTGCGTGACTTGAATAGTTCGTATTTAAAATTTCACTATCATCTATTCTTTTGATAACAGCATTATTTCTTTGTCTATTAATATCATCTACCAGAGATTTAATAAACTTCTCATTTATTTCATCATCTATAGATTGAGCAAAAAGACTTCCTATTAATGTTATATATACTAGCAATTTCATCATAGTTGAAATATAAGGTTATTTAGTCAGTTTTAAACATATTTACAAGAATGACTCCTATTACTATTAGGAATAACCCAATGATTGTAGGAATATTTAATGGTTGCTTGTAAAAAACATAACTTAAAATTGCTACAGAAAAAACACCTAGACCTGCCCATGAAGCATAAACAATAGATAATGGTAGCTTTGTAACGCTTATGGATAGAAAGTAAAACGAAAGAAAGTAAAAAATTGAAACTAAACTAGAAGGAACTAATTTAGAAAACTCTTTGGTTGTAGGAAGAAGCATTGTTCCAGCCACTTCAAAAGCTATTGCCAGAAATAATACTAAATAAATATTCATAATCTATTCAACAGTTACAGACTTTGCCAAATTTCGAGGTTGATCAACATTAATTTTTTTACTAACTGCTATATAATATGCAAATAATTGGAGCGCTATTGTTGCTAAAATGACAAACATATAATGATTTGTTTTAGGAATTAAAATCAAATCATTTGCAAGATTTTTCAATATCTTATCTCTAGAATCTGTAATAATAATAATTTTTCCTTTTCTAGATTTTATCTCTTCAATATTAGATATAATTTTATCATAAGTTTGATCTTTTGGTACAATAAATACATTTGGCATCTCTTTATCTACCAAGGCAATTGGTCCATGCTTCATTTCTGCAGCTGGATACCCTTCAGCGTGTATATATGATATTTCTTTTAACTTTAAAGCACCTTCAAGAGCAACAGGGAAATTCAACCCTCTACCTAGATACAAAAAGTCAGATGCATTCTTATACTTTAATGCAATTTTTTTGATATCTAATTCCTTGCTTAAAACTGAATTTATTTTTTCAATAGATTTGCTGTAATCTAAGTGTACTGCAATAGAGCTTTTAGTTAATAAATTTCTAGAGAGACCTAATTTAAGAGCCAAAAAATACAAAATAGTTATTTGGGCTGTGAAGGCTTTAGTAGAAGCAACTCCAACTTCATGGCCACACCTTGTAAATACTCCACAATTTGTTTCTCTAGAAACAGAACTACCTGGAACATTACATATTCCAACTGTAATAGCTCCTGCTTTATTTGCTTTGTCAATAGCTGCAAGAGTGTCAGCAGTTTCACCAGATTGAGATATAGCAATTACTACACTATTATTATCTACCAATGTTTTGTTATACCTAAATTCTGAAGCATATTCTACATGCACAGGAACCTCTGCAAATCTTTCAATTAAATTTTTTCCAATTAATCCAGCATGCCATGAAGTTCCGCATGCTGTGATATAAATTTTATCAGCTTGTTTAATTGTTGACCAATATTCACTCAAGCCAGTCAAAAGAATATTGTCTTTTGTAGTTCTTCCTTTGCTTGTATTCTTTACTGTTTCAATTTGCTCATGAATTTCTTTATGCATAAAAAATTTGAATTTGCCCTTATCATAATCATCAATTTTGTAATCAATTTTTTCAATTTTTTTAGGCAAACTCACATCTTTATCAATTGAGGTAATTTTGTATTTATTACCATCAATACATACCATTTGAGAGTCTTCAAGGTATATTATATTTTGAGTATGTTTGACTATAGGCGAAATATCACTTCCAATAAAAAATTCTTTATCCTTAACACCTAAAACCAAAGGACTTCCTTTTCTAGCTGCAATCATCTTATCAGGAAATTTTTTATTTAATACAACAATCGCATAAGCACCATCAACACGTTGAAGCGCTGCTCTTACAGATTGTTCAAAATTTAGCTTTCCTTTTTTGAAGAAATATCCGATTAATTGAACCAATACTTCAGAATCAGTTTCAGATTTAAATTTTACTTTCTTTGATTTTAAAAACTTCTTTATGGGATGGTAGTTTTCAATAATACCATTATGAACCATCGCAATATCGCCTGATTGGTCTTGATGTGGATGAGAATTCACTTGATTAGGCTTACCGTGGGTTGCCCATCTTGTATGCGCGATTCCTAAACCATTAAAATTTTCTACATTGTCTTTACTTTTTAATCTTTCTTCTAACTGTTTGACTTTTCCAGTTCTTTTTGTGACATTTAAATTTCCATCCTTACCCAAACAAGCCACACCCGCAGAATCATACCCTCTATATTCAAGACGATGCAGTCCATCTAATAAGATAGGGTAACAGTCTTTTTCCCCTTTATATGCTACTATGCCACACATAATGAAATATACATTTAATTCATTAAAATTGAAGTTGTTATTTGAAATATCATTTTTACATTTCCTCTATTATACTTTTGAGAGTCTAATACTACTTCTTTAAAACCATATTTTTCATAAAGGTTCCTAGCCACAGTCAAAGAATCGTTAGAAATAAGAAAAATTTCACTAGCATTTTTTTTAAATGCAAACTCAATACATTTATCCATTAATAAATTTGCTATTCCTTTTCCTCTATAGCTACTCTTAACTGTCATCTTAGCAAGCTCATAAATTTTATCTGAATTTCTAATCATAGCGACTGTACCAATTACCTCATGCTTGCTAATTGCAAAAAAAATTTGTCCGCCATTGTGAATAATTATTTCAGGATTAAGTAAGTCTTTTTTATCAGAGTCTTCTAATACCCAAGACTCTTCTATCCATAATCTATTAAGCTGATAAAATTGGCTGGAATACTGACTTTGGAAGTCAATTACTAATACATTTTTCATTCCCATTCAATAGTTGCTGGAGGCTTTCCAGTACAATCATAAACTACTCTACTAATTGAAGACAATTCATTAACAATCCTATTTGATACTTTTCCAATAAATTCATATGGAAGATGCGCCCATGTAGCAGTCATAAAATCTACTGTCTCAACAGCCCTCAAAGCTAATACATCTTCATATCTTCTTCCGTCACCAACAACACCAACAGATTTTACAGGAAGATAAACAACAAAGGCCTGGCTAAGCTTATTATATATGTTATGTTTCTTTAATTCGTCAATAAAGATTTTGTCAGCTTTTTGTAAAATATCTATTCTAGTTTCATTTACTTCTCCCATAATTCTAATTCCAAGACCTGGTCCAGGGAAAGGATGTCTAGAAAGAATATGATTTGGTGTATTTAATTCAGCTCCAATTTTTTTAACCTCATCTTTAAATAACTCTCTAATAGGTTCAAGTAATTTTAAATTCATTTTTCCAGGAAGTCCGCCAACATTATGATGTGATTTTATTACGCTGGAACTATGATTTTCAGAGGAAGATTCTATGACATCGGGATAAATAGTTCCTTGTGCTAACCATTTTACATCCTTAATCTTATTTGCCTCGCTTTCAAATACTTCTATAAAAGTATTTCCAATTATCTTTCTCTTTTTTTCTGGATCAATCACTCCTGCAAGCTTTGATAAAAATAGTGCTGAAGCATCTACCATTCTAATATCAATGCCTAAGGCTTCAAAAGTTGACATAACCTCTTCTACCTCTCCGAGCCTTAAAAGACCATGATCAACAAAAATACAAATTAGATTATTGTTAATTGATTTATGCAGCAACATTGCTACAACTGAAGAGTCTACACCTCCAGATAAGCCTAATAGAACCTTCTCATTTTTGACCTCTGACTGAACATTTAATACCATCGATTTAATAATGTCTGATGTAGACCAATTTTTTGAACAACCGCATATCTTGAAAAGAAAATTAGATAATATTTTTTTACCTTGATTTGTGTGAGTTACCTCAGGATGAAATTGAAGGCCATAGATATTTTGACTAATATTTTGAAAGCCTGCAATAGAACAATTTATTGACGAGGCAATTACTTCAAAACCTTTAGGGAGATTTGTAACCTTATCTCCATGACTCATCCACACATCAAGCAAACCTTCATCTAGATTAACTCCTTCAAAAAGCATTGAACTATTAGCTAAAGATATCGAAGCATGTCCAAATTCTCTAATATCTGATGTAACTACATCTCCACCTAATTCTTTTGCCGATGTTTGCATTCCATAACAAATTCCTAAAATTGGAATAACTGAGCTAAATAAATCAGTATCGACTTTTGAGGCTTTATTGCTTGTAACTGTTTCAGGACCACCAGATAAAATGACACCTAAAGGATTCATTTCTATAATTCTATTTGCAGATAATGAAGGGGAAACAACTTCAGAGTATACACCAATTTCTCTTACTCGTCGAGCTATCAACTGAGTATATTGAGAGCCAAAATCTATGATTAAAATTCTGTCTTTCTTTTTCATTGAAGTACATCCAATACATTTGATATTTTTGTCTTTAGATTTTTGCGATCTACTACAAAATCAATGAACCCTTTTTCTTTTAAAAATTCTGAAGTTTGAAAATGATCTGGAAGATCTTGGTTAGTTGTTTGTTTAATGACCCGCTGTCCAGCAAAACCAATCAAAGCTTTAGGTTCAGCAATAGTAATATCTGCTTGCATTCCAAAACTTGCTGTAACACCTCCTGTGGTAGGATAAGTTAAAATTGATATATATAATCCACCCTTCTTTGAAAATTTTGCAAGATGTGTACTAATCTTAGATAACTGCATCAAAGAAAGTGCTCCTTCTTGCATACGAGCGCCTCCAGATTGACATAAAATAATTAAAGGACAATTTTTTTCATTAGAAAAGTTAATTGCGCTTGATATCTTCTCTCCAACTGCGCTACCCATACTTCCACCAATAAATTTAAAATCCATAATACAAAGCACAATATTTTTTTTATCTATTTTTCCATAAAAACAGTCAACAGCTTCTTTATTTTTAGGTACTTTATTCAAAATTTCTTCATAAGACTTGTTTGCTTTAAACGCTAACATATCAATTGAAGATATATTAGAGAATAATACCTGCGCTTCTTCATCTAGTATGATTTCTTGATATTTTTTGCTTGAAATAGGAAAATGAAAATTACAGTGATGGCAAATAGAAAAAGATGATTCTAATTCAGGATTATAAAGAATTTCTCCGCATGAACATTTTCTCCATAAATCACTAGGGAGATCTTTCTTAGTATTTTGTTCAATATTTTGTTTTTTTCGAGTGAACCAGCTCATCTTATTTTACTTCAAATTTACCAACATAATTTGGAACTAACTTGTCTAAAGATTTTGTTTTTAACAACTTAAAATTACTAACAGCAATTTCAACTAGATTATCAATATTTAGATTTACATGCTCAATATCAAGATTGCTCATTTTTAGTACATTTAAATAATTTTCTGGCCCATTGTAAATAATTTTTTCATTCAATTTTAACACATCGTTAATTATGATTGTTGAAGGCTTTGAGTTTTGCGTATAAATATTATCCTTACGAATATAATCACATAAATAAAATGTTTTACCATGAGAATAAATCAACACATGAATACTGTCATAGGTAAAATTGTGTATCAATGATTCAAACGTAGAAATAGGTAAAATTGGAATATCTAAAGACATTGATAACCCTTTTGCATAGCTCATTCCTATTCTTAAACTAGTAAATGATCCAGGACCGGTTGATATACTAATTGCATCTAAATCAGTATGCTTTATAGAATTATTTTTTAATATTTTTTTAGTCAATAAAGGTAAAGCATTAGCAGTATCATTTATCTTAAATGAAGAAAGCTTAAATATTTTTTCTCCTAAATATAAACCTACAGTAAGCTTTTTTGATGATGATTCTATTGCCAGTATTTTCATTTTATAATATCAATTTTTCTTTTATTATCATTAATAAGTTTAAATTTTACTTCAATTTTATTATCAATATCAAAAGCGCTTAACAGTTCAGGCCATTCAATTATACATATTCCATTTTTACTTGAAAGATATTCTATTCCCCCAATTTCAAGAAATTCAGATATAGATTTTAATCGATACAAATCAAAGTGATATATATAATTAGTAGAAGTTGAATATTCATTCAAAATTGGATATGTAGGTGATTGAACTTCGACTGTAAAGCCTAAGCCAGCTGCAAAACCCTTGGTAAAAGTTGTTTTACCAGATCCTAAATCACCTTTCATAAAAATTACAGTTCCAAAATTGATATTTCTTGAAAAGTTTTTTGCAAACTGAATTGTGTCTTGAGGATTATTTGATATAAATGATGTGATGTCTTTTTGCATATGGAATAATATACAAATATAAGAAAAAAATAAATACCGGCAATGTCCTACTCTCCCGCACTAGTCTCCCGTGAAGTACCATCGGCGCTATAGAGCTTAACTTCCGTGTTCGAGATGG
>Ga0222718_10000096_pt1 | contig 82179 bp, 103 predicted proteins | sample C33_27DmetaG_FD_165045 | JGI IMG/M metagenome (GOLD analysis project Ga0222718, IMG submission 165045) | Estuarine water microbial communities from San Francisco Bay, California, United States - C33_27D | ecosystem: Environmental > Aquatic > Marine > Unclassified | place: USA: California... | reverse complement strand
TAATTGGATAAACATTTTCTTTTAATCTTTTATCAGATATACTTGTAAATCCTGTTGTAAATGCTGTAATGTTATCTCTTGCTAATACTTCTCCATCAGTTTTAACTTGGAACAATGTATTTGAACCATTGTGTGCGTGTATCAATACTGATGTTGCTGCACCAGTTGATGTATTACGAACCGAACCTGATGTTACTAAACCACCAACATTTGCACTACCTGTAATATTTATTTCTCTTGCTATAAGGTTTGAACCACTTATACTTCCGGTTACGATAGCTTGATTAGTGGTTATGTTTTCCACAATCATTCCTCTTATACCAGGTGATGCTGGTATCACTCTACTGCCACCACCATAAGTTCCACCACCAGTTTGTGCGGAAGTTCCGATAACAGCTACAATGTTATTATCCGCATCTTTGAATACGGTTCCGGCATCATCTCCACTAGCATTTAATTCTATTTCAGATAATCCTAATCCTGTTGCTCCTACTCTTAAAGTATCACCACCAAAAAATCCAACACTATTTCCGTCTTTTACAAAATTAACACCGAGATTATCTATACCGACAAAACTTTGAGTTGCAAATCCACTCGTGCTTGTATTACCGACTTTTACTCCATTCCCATCAACTGCTAATTTTGGAACATTACCATCTTTTAATCTTAATCCAGAACCCGATACTTCAAAGTGAGAACCGGTTGTTACTCCGATTGTTGCTTCACCTACACCAAATTTAGATTGTGTTACTCCTCCTTTTAAGAAAATAAGAGCATTAGTATCTAAACTTGCTGTTGTTTGTGAACCGATAACACTATTTCTTAATTCTATACTTTCACCATAGTCTGCTAATATTTGTCCATTATCTTTTCTTAAAGACATTCCACCACTATTTAAATCAACTTGAGTTTCATAAGGATTTATTTTTGTTCCTAATGATGATGACGCTGAATTAATGGCGTTGGTTTGTGCTGTTGACGCTGAAGCTGCACTTCCACTTATACTTGATTTGGAATCTACTGCCGTTGTCAACGAAGCTGTTGCTGAACCAATATTATCAAACACATCTTGTGCTCCACCACCAGTAATGGTTACTTTACCATTAACTTCTAATGAACCGGTTTCAAAAGACATATATCCACTTGTAGTTCCACCAACACGAAAAACTGAATTACCTGCCATAAATATACCATTACCGGTATGTTTGGCTGTTGCACTTCCTAAACGAATTTGATTAGAAGAACTTGCAGCATTTGCTGTTCCAATTAAACGAAGTCCACCTGAATTTATGTCTATTTGTGCAACATCAACATCTAATGTTGTTCCGTCATATACGATTTTATTATTGTCGTCTTCACCAAATTTAAAATTACCATTGTTTTTAATAAATACTGGCCAACTAGAATCACTTGTTGGACTACCAGATTCTTTATATCCTAAGAAAGTTGATGTCAATACTAATCCAGTCGTTCCAGTCAACACACCACTTCCTAAATTACTACCAATAATGTCTTTTGCTGTAAATCCTGTAGATGTTAGTCCAACATTTGCTCGTGTAGACCCTGTATAAGAACCAGATGCCATATCAATCACAAGTGAGTGAGATGCGTTCGCACCAAGTGAACTTGATTGGAATGCTCCGTCTGCGATATCAGCTATATATGAAGCAGTTTGAGCATTTGATGATGTTGCTGTAGCTTGTAATCCTGCTATAGCTTCACTTGTTGCACCACCGGTAATGGTTACTGAACCATTAACTTCTAATGTTCCACCACTAAATTTTACATAGTTTGATGAAGCTCCACCTACTCTAAAATCTCCATCACCATCTACATAAAATCCGTCTCCGGTTGTTAAATCTACTGCACTTCCTAAAAGAATTTGATTGGAACCTGTTGTTGCTAATGGTGAACCAATAATTCGTAATCCACCAGTGTTTATATCTATTTCCGCAACATCAATATCTAATGTACTTCCGTCATATGTGATTTTATTATTCTGTGTATTTCCAAATTTAAAAGTTCCGTTATTTCTTATAAAAACTGGAAAGTTTGCTTCTGATGTTCCACCTGTTGTTTTAAATCCTAAGAATTCAGAAGTCATTACTAATCCACTAATTCCAGAAGTTACTGTACTTCCTAAATCACTACCAACAATATCTTTTGCAACATTACCGCCTGGTGATAATCCTACATTTGCTCTTGTAGACCCTGTATAAGAACCAGATGCCATATCAATCACAAGTGAGTGAGATGCGTTCGCACCAACTGAACCTGATTGGAATGCTCCTTGTGCTAACAATGAAGCTGATGCTTCCGCTCCTTGTCCAAACAATGAACCAGATTCAACAATCCCTGTTGTTGCAAATGTAAATGATTCTGACGCTTGTGCATCTATTTGGGATGCTGACGCAAACAATGATTGAGTTGCGTTTCCAAGTTGACTAATAGATGAGTCTGAAGCTGATACTTGTGATTGTATGGATGCTGTCGTATCTCCTAAAGAGTTTAATGTTGTTTGTAATGGCCCACCCGAGACTGTGATTGTTCCGTTTACCTCTAAAGTTGCACCATTGAATTTTACAAAGTTTGATGACGCTCCACCTGCTCTAAAATTACCACCACCATCTATGTAAACACCATCACCACTTGCTATGGCTGTTGCACTTCCTAATAAAATTTTATTACTAGTTCCACTTCCTTCACCTTGTATTTTTAAACCAGTTGTGTCTAAGTCAAATTTCTTTAATTTTGCTTCAAATGAACCTGTTTGGAAAGATATATGTTCTAATGAACTTCCTGCGAAGAATGAACCTGTTAAAAATATATTATCTGTTGCTAAACCAAATCCACTTACACTTGCTCCTTCTATTTTACCAAATAAACCAGACAAATCTCCAATACGAACCTTTAAATCCGTATCAAAAACACCCGAACCTGTTCTTTCAATAATATCCATATAAGGTGTAAATGTATCACTTGGATTTGCGTTTAATCTAATATATCCCGTGTTAACTCTACCGGTTGAAACGATAACTTGTCCATCTGTGTATGATGAACCTGTTCCTGGTGCTTCACTTATAGATGATGATAATGCTCCTAGTCCGTGATAGGTACTAGTATCAATTGATTGTGATAGTCTACCCCAAGAACGAGATACGAATAAAAATCCACCTAAATTTTTATCATCATCTGGAAATGCTCTTGATGAACTATTTATCCTAACATACTCAGATGAAAATCCTGTTTGTGTTACTTTTTTAATAAGTGCTACTTCTCCGTTTTCAAAACCACTAACATTATCTACTGACATTGATGTTGTCGATTTTCCAACTCCAATATCAGAACCACTAATTGTTGTTGAATTCGCTACCCACAATTGTCCACCAACTGCATTTACGGTTTCTTTTTCAAATACCGTAGTTCTTAAAGTTCCTCTAATTTTTGCTTCGTGTACTTCTAAAAATCCATCTTTAAATGATGATAATCTAAAACCTCTAAAGTCTGAAATATAATTTGATGATAAAATATCACCAGATGATGAAATGATTAAATTATTACTACTAATTTTATCACTTCCTAATTCCCAACCACCTATTCTACCACCACTAAAGAATACATCAGAACCTGATATTCCACCACTTGAACTTAGTATTAATTTATTATCAAAAGATTTTATTTGAGTATTATTTACTGCGAAACCACCAATCGATGCTGATACAAATCTTGCATATCCAGCAGTTGTTATTTCTGCTAAAGCATCACCTACAGCTGGCGTTTGTATAGAATTAGCTGAGAAAGTTCCTTGAACATCAACATCACCTGTAATCGTACCACCAGTAATCAATACATTTGATGCTGTTAAATTTCCGTCTGCACTAACTTGAAATTTGGAAGCTGATATAAAGTTATTCTGTTTACCGCCTTGTGTTGGTATTCCTGATGCTGAACCAGATATGTAGAATGAATTAGAACCAGTTGTAAATAAAGCGTTTGAATCTATATTGAAACTTGCGATAGAACCAGTTGAAAATCTTGCATATCCGTCGGCTAATATTTCTGCTTTAAATGGTGGGCCTCCAACAGGAACTCTAATTTGATTTGCTGTTGCAGCATTTACTGTGACACTATCACCAATCACTAATGAACCTGTTATTGTTCCACCAGCTATGTGTATGTTTGAAGCAGAGATATTTCCTTCTGTATCAAGATAGAATTGAGAAGAACTAATTTCTAAATTACCATTAGAACCACTTATAAATGCTCCATTTGACCCAGACTTTCCAAAAAAGAAATCTTTTGATTGAACTTTAAATAATGAACCACTAGATTCACCCGTTTCTGTTCTATATTGTAAAAATGAATCATCTCCGTCGTGAAGTTCTAACCCAATACCACGATAGTTATCTGAACCAGATAAGTTGGGCAATACTGACCCAGAAAATATCATAAATCCTGAACCAGTTCCGTTTGCTTTCATTGACGCTGACGAGAATCCGTGATACCCTACTGAACGAATAAATGCTGAATTTGTTCCTCCTATCTCTACACCTTGTCCTATTGTATTTCCTACAAATAATGAACCAGTTAATAAATTATTACCACCTTGAATTACTTCGTTTTCTCCTTCAAATTTCACTTTATCTTTAAAAGCAATATAATCTGATTTTTTACCATCTCTGTTTAAAAATTCAAGTCTAAAATCAAATATATCTGGTTTTACTCTTAATTTTGGCATTGGAGCTACAAATGTGAATTCATCTGGTGAAAAATTAGTATCATTACTTGGAATTAATTCTACTCTACCCAAATGTAATTCTCCAGATTCTATTTCTATCTGTAATTTGGTATCATCATTTACAACTACATTTCTTTCAAATGAAGGTCTGAATGGTATTCTTACAATACTAAAATCTATAAACTCTCCAACTGAATTATTTGATTTTTTTGATTTTAATTCTATAACTTCACCATAATTTTCATCTTCTGTTTTTGTGATTTTTATCGGGTCACCAAAAGAAGATACAGCATTACCAAGTTTAATACTTGGATTGTTTTGATTAATTTTACTTCCACTAATATAAAATCTTATTTTCGCTCTAGGTTGTTTTAAAACAGTTCCATCATCTTGAAGAATATCTTTTTCACCTACTTTTAATATTGGTCTTAGTTTTAATTCATAGTCAACATTTGGCCTCATTTTTAAATTTGATAATTTTGTTTCAAATACGATAGTCTCGTCCGCTCCACCATTTGAACCAGATATATGAACTCCACCCATCATACTAGGTGTTAATGTGTCACCAAATGAAATACTACCACTTGTAGAAATACTAGGAACTTTTGACCCTTTTACTCTTCTTTTTAATACCCAATGTTTATTGAGTTGATTTCCACTTTTAAATACACCTATTTTTTGAGATAATGTTGGTGAACTTCTGTCATTTAAAACATCTGAAGATTCTACCAATCTATCACTTATTAAAGTAAATGGTGTATTATTAGTTAAAGCTCTAGTGTATGTTTTTACTCTATGTACATCACCAGAAAATGTTTTCATATTTTTTATGGTGATTTCTGCAAAAGACCTAAATATATTTATACTTTCACCAGAACCACTATTTTGTGTTTGACCTGCTGGTTGAAAATCTATTTCATATGAAGTTGATTCATATGGAACTTTAAATTTTGTTCCATAGTCTTTTTCTCTTCTACTTTCAATTGTAAATGGTCTATCAATTTCCAATAAATCTGGACTATGAACGGCTACAATAGAAGCTGTTAATGATGAACTTATAAAACTCTGTCCAGCTACATTACTAATTCTTTCCAAATTAACTTTTGGTTCTGCTCTAAATATACCACCTGCAAACTCACTTCTAAATGAATTAGAACCACTCGCATAAATTAGTGTTCCTTTTCCTGTCCAATTAGGGTCTGGAATACTTGGTGGTAGGACTACCACCGTGTCGTCTTTTATGGGTGGATATTCATCATCAATAATATCTTCTTCTTTAGGAAATGGTTTATCATTTGGTGGAAACCCGTGTTGATGTTCGTATAAGATATCATCAAAATCATTTTCTATCCCAATACCAAGTCCATCATCTGAAAGATTATCTATAAATGATGAATAATTATTTAGTGACGAGTTATAAGTAAAATCTGGTTGTTCAAAAGCAAAACCTTCTTCTGTTTCTGATGGGAAATCATCTATGTCTCTAAATTGTCTAAATGGACTTGCGTTAGCTTCAAAATTACCACCAGTAAATGTTGATTGTGTTACGAATCCTGTTATTGTGTCTCCACCACTACCACTAGGAACAATAACACCTCTAACTTGTTCTGATATTTCTAAAGATGGTAATCTATATTTATCAAGTTTTCCAAAACCAACAGTTTCTCCTTGAAATATAATTTTTTCAAGATTTTTTTCTAAAGGGTCTATAAAAACATTTCGTTCCCACTTAACATTATACAAACCTTTCCATTCATCAGGAATTTCAGTTCCGTCTGCTAATCTTTCTGCGGAACCAAGTATAGTTAGTCTTCCAACACCTGCTGGTATATTTTTATACACTTCGATTGAGATATGTCTTGAAGGTTTATCACCTAAATATTTAATAGCTTCTATAAATACTGGTTTACCATTAACATCAAGTAGTTCTACTTTTATTTCGGCTTCAGGTAATAGATATTCAGAACCCAATATTTGAAAAGAACTTTTACCACCAGGTATAGTTTCCTCTATACTAAAAACATTGAAATATATAGACTCTGTTGTATTGTCTACTATGAATGTTTCTATGTTTGTAAGGTCTTGTTTTTTTAATCTTTTTTGTAGTACTGCCATATACACATAAATATCTTGAAATTAAAAAAGTGTCTTTATTTTATGAATTTTGTATGATTTTTTTATGAAAAAACTACTTATTAGTATGGACAAGTTTGTAGACATAAAAATAAGAGCTAAATATAGGGATATGTTAAAGGAATATTGCAAAGACAATGGTTATAAAATGTATGCTTGTGTTGAGAGTTTAATAGAAAAAAATTGTAGAAAAAAGAAAGTTTTAATTGTGGATAGAAAAAATTAAAAACTAGTTGGTGGTATTGCACCCTTTCCTATATTTTTAATTTGTTTATCTTCATCTTCTTCTAAATCATAATGTAATCCGTCATTTCCATTTTGACCGATTATATCCATTCGTTCATCATCTTCAATTAATGTATCTTGTGAATAGATATCTTTCCAATTATCGTGTTGTGTTTTTTTCTTTGGTTTATTCTGTAATAACACTTGGTTATATGCTATTACTAACATAACGGCTAACGGGTCAAACACAAAAATAAGAATAAAAATAAAAAACTTAACCACCGTATCTATGTCCGTTCCGAAAGTTCTTGCTAAATATATCGCGGGCCCCACATCAACTCCTGTTGATACTAATCCGATTTCTAAATCTGCTCGTCTTGTTTTAAATTCTAATAACTCTTGATTGATTTGTGTGATTTGTGGATTGTATTCTTCTCGTAGTTTTCTTTTAGCAGTAATATAGTTATCTGGTAATTCAGATATTGCTACTTCTAATTCTTCTTTTAAGAATACTTTGTCTTCATCTAATTGTTCTATTCGTTCTTCAATCGTTAATAGTTCAGTAGATTGTTTTTCAAATTCTAATGTAGCACCTTGATAAGCGTTAGATAAGTATCCAAAGATGCCTGCTGATGTAATGAATATCAATACAATAGTTGCTATTGTCATATAAACTTTTTGAAACCAATTAATCACATTCCAATAACGATACAAAAATGATGCCGTAACTAATTTACCAAGTTCTAATGCACTTGCCATTATCACTACCGATATAAATGCACCACTAAATAGTTTTGCTAATCCATAGACCGAAAATGCAGCGGCACTTCCTGCGATTAATAGTGCGGATAAACCTATCCAAATGTAAAAGTATTTTGAGTTTTCCATATTATGAATTTGCTATGTTGTGTCTGTTTAGATATATGTAAAGAGCTTCTATCTCTTCCTTTGTAATGTTTTTAAAAGATTTTTTATTATCAACTAAATATTTTAATCTTAACATTGCTTCTGGATTTGATTTAAACAAATCCTCGTTTTCAATAATCATTTTGAATTTTTTATTAATATCTGTCATACTAATAAATATCAATAAATAAAAAAGCCCACCCCTAATCCCTTGAATCCTGTGTAATCTCTATTTCGGCGTCAATTAATTTTCTGCTGGGATAATAGATATCGTTGTTCTGAAGTATCGTATCGGCGTTGTAACTTTTTTTCAGAGCTTCTATGTTTATATTAGAAGTAATCGGAATTTCTGCAAGAACTTGATACCTATCATCACCAACTGAAATTAACCTAAGTTTAACCAATCTTTACTACTTTTTTCTTTGGTTTCTTTGGTTCAATTTTTGGAATATCAATAGATAATAATCCGTCCTTGAAGTTTGCTTTAATTTTATCTCCGTCAAGTAAATCTCCTAATTCAAATTGTCTTTTGAAAGATGATTGTTTTAATTCTCTACGAAGAACTTTTGCACCTTCAACATCAAATGTTCCGTGTTTATCACCTGAAATTGTAAGTTTTCCGTCTTCAACTTCAATGTTCAAGTCTTTTTTATCTAAACCTGGAATTTCTGCTATTAGTCCAACTTTGTCTTCAAATTCATAGACATTTACTTTTGGATATGCTGTTCCTTGAAATGGCTTAACTCCAACAGTTTTGGCAACATCTGGAAATGCTGTTTCAACTATTTGGTCAAACATTTTGTCAAAGGGTGTTAGAAATTGTTCCCTATCGATTGCAGGGAAGTTCGCGTTGTATATTACTTTAGTCATTTTATTTCTCCTTGTTTTGTTAACTATTGTAGTCTAACCGATAACCTCTCTTGAGCGTTATCTACATATAAATATAATGTTATTTAAGAAAACATCATATTTTTTTTAAATAATTTTTCGGTATAAACCACACTCTACCCATACTATCTTTTGCTCTTAAATGTCCAGGTTTAACATTATTTGCATAAACTTGAACTATTTCATTTTCATAAAGAGCACCTTCAACACTTGTATAGTCTTGGGTCAATTTATATTTTCCCTCATTTACATTCCCCATTTTATTTTCCCCGGTAATGTCATTTCGTGAAAACCTATTTGTCTTGCTACTTTTCTAATTAGACTTATCATCTCCATATTGGTTTTACAATTAAATATGTTATCTAATACTCTATCTGCTTGAGAACAAGTCATTCCTTTTTCGTAAACTTCTCCACCAAACATATATGTTTTACCTGGTGTTTGTGATATCTTAACTAATGCGTTTTGAACTTCTTTAAACTTTAAATAAGAAGGATAATCAGAAACCAACTTACCTTGTCCTTTGTCGCACATTATGATATATTTGTCAAACCCAGAAGCTTGACTAATTTTCATTTTTTCTAAATTTTAACTTTGATTTTGTCCAGTCAATCCAAGATTGTTCCCACTCTCTGTATGCTTCTGATTTTTCTGATTGGATAAAGTTAAAATTTACTTCATTTTCAATTTCTCTATTTCTTACTTCTATTTTTCTATACTCTTTTTGGTATTCCATTATTAATTCAATATTTGGTTTACCTTCAACTTCAATGTTATTATTTTTTAGAACCTTTCCAAAGGCTTCTAAAGCATAACCACATTCGTCGCTTTGTTGCTGTAAATTCATTGTCATTTTACAACTCTCCTATTTACTTTCTTTTGTTATTTAATGGGGTGGGTAAGAAAGGATAACAACTCCACCCCACATACCTCCTAATCTAATTAAGAGGCGTAATCATCATCTAAATCGTTCTGTTCAATCTCATCTTCATTAAACATACTTTCGTCATCAGTTCTAGAATCTTTTACAAATCTTTGAACTAATTGTTTTACGAAAGTTCTTTCAGAATCAATTCCACCATCATTTGAATATTGTGGATAGATTGTGATTTCAGAAGCTTCTGGAAGTGAAAATCCGTCAAACAATAAACCAGCGATTTCAACCGAAGTTCTCGTGGAAACACCACTTGTTAATCTAGGATTTTCATTAGAGGCTTCAACTCTTGTTTGATGTGAGATTTGAGAAACAGCGTCTAGTAATTCAACATCAACATTAGGAAACATATATTCAAGTAATCCTAATTCTTCTTGATTAGTCAGGACATCCATTTCAATAATGGTAAATCTGTCCATTAACGCTTTATCTAAAACTCTCGTGGAAGTATATTCATTACCGATATTAGCAGTAGCGATAAATGTAACACCTTCGGCAACATTGATAGTTCCTTGACCATCTTGTTCATCAAGTCTTAAATATCTTTGACCACTATCTAAAACGGTCATTAAGATATTCCACGCTTCAGGGTGAGCTCTACTTAACTCATCAAGTAGAATTACCGCGTTTGGTGTTTGAATAGCTTTCACGAAAAGTGATTCTGAAAAGTAAGTTCCTTTACCTTTATCAAAGTGAACATTACCAATCAAGGTAGCTCTTGGGTCTTGAGTAGCACCTAAATTAAAGTAAAAATCTGGACGCTCTAACGCGTTTACCAATGACTTAGCGGCTAGTGTTTTACCACAACCAGCTGGACCAGTCATCATAATATTTTTACCACGAACAGCAGAACGAACTAAATACTTCCACTTCAATTCTTGCATAACCAAACCTTTTGGTTTCAAAGAATAAGAAGTATGAATATAATTTAGAACCTCATTGTGTTCTTGTGGAACTTCAACATTACCAGTATTAACCGGAATAGTGTTGACTTCAAATTCAGACATTGGAACACCCCACCAATAAGTCTTACCGGACTTATTAACTCGTTGTTCTAATGCTGTGTTGTTCTCAAAAGCTTTCTTACGAGCCCCAATAGAGATTTGAGAAGTATACTTGTTGCCATCAGCATCCCAAGCGTTGAATCTGTTTCCAGACTTCTCAATCCTTACAACTACATTGTTCATAACATTTCCTTTCTGTTATTTTGTTTATCTATCATACTCTAATATATTAATTAATTTTATCAATGTCAAGAGCTTTTTTAGTATTTTTTCCATAAATTTTTATATCAATTAATTCTTGTTTTGTAAAGTTATCAAAGTATTTAGTCTTTACAATACTTTGATGTGCTTCACCTAAGTCAGTAGAACTCATAATGTTAATTAAAAAGTAAGGTGAACCGGCTCTGGTCTTGACACCAGCAGCTGTTCTATCCTCGTGTGGACTAAAACAAAGTGCTTTGTAATCTTCGTATCCGTTATTTTTCATTAAGTTCTGTAATTTAAGTTGGTAATCTTTTCTTTCAATGTGTTCCCATATTTCACCTAAACAAATAAATAAGATTGAATTATATTTGTTTTCTTTAATCCAATCATCTAAACCTTTTTTAAAGTTTGGCCCATACGAATCATCTTGTCCTTTTAAAATTACAAATTTCATATCGTCATTTGTTAATTCTTTTTTTAAGAAAGGACAAATACCAAATCCACTAAATTCTTCTCGTGGTTCTGTTAGTTCCCATAACCAATCTTTTGTTTGTTCTATGATTTGTTTATCTGTCATTTCGTTAAAAACATCTTGTTCATTGTTTTAGCAATCTGAGTAACTGATGAAACATTAATGTTCTCAGCATCTTGACCATACATTGTTTTAAAATCTTGTAAAGTGGTATCTCTATCGTAATCAGAAATAAAGTAAGATAAAATATTGATACCCATTTTTCTCATTTTGTTAACCATATCTCTAGTGTGATGAACAGCTTCATCACCACAATAATATAGTGTATCATTTGAATACATTGGCATTCCGTCTGATAAGTTTAAGAAAAAACTATCCATTTTGTCAGTAGTTGTAATCATATCGTCCATAATGGCTTCAAAACACAATCCTTCAGGAGTGGTTGAACCACAATGTAAATATCTAAACAACTTTCTAACTTTTGAAATCTTGTCTACTCTTGAATCATAAGCATACATAATAACTGGTAAATCACCAGTGTCTTGTGTTCCTCTTAATGAAAACACAACATCAAAGTTTTGAATCATATCAACAGCTTGAATAATAGCAATAGCACAAGTTAATGACTTGTTAAATTTTTCACCAGACATACTACCACTAGCGTCCAAAGAAATGTGTAAGAAACCATCAGGAAACTTGTCTATGTTGATTGTGTGAAATACATTTGAATTACCAAACCCAAGTTCTGCAATAAGTCTTTTATCAATACGACCAGAATTTAATCTTGTGTTTTTTAGTAATCTTTCTTCACCACGAATTTGTAATTTTTTACCTAACATTTTACCAAGTCTTAATCCTTCAACAACTCTTGTTTGAGTATCTCTCCAAGGGCTTGAATCAATCAAACCTCTGAACAAACCTGAATCGACGAGTGTTTGGTTGAAGTTTTTAACAACTACACATTGTTTTTTACCACCAGCATTTCTGTTCATCCAACGACTTGACATTTCGTCATACTTTGAATCTTGTAAAATATTTTTTAGTGTAGTTCCAGACTCGGAAATAGCTTGAACTTTTTGTTTATCTTTTTTAGATAACTTTCTTTTTGAAATTTGACCTTGTAAAAACTTTCTTTGTTTATCAAACGCTCTATCAAGTTTTTTTCTTAAGTCTGATTTTTCATCATCAGTCATTCCGTTTTCTAATTCTTGATAAAGTTTTTCAACCATATTGGCAACTCTACCACCATCTTGAAGATAAACTGATTCAACTTGAACTTGGTCAAGTAATCTTTCGTAATCATTTGAGTCTTTGTATTTCTGCATCAAGTCTTTAATACGATTAACTGAATAATCATTAACCATATCGCGATGACCTTCTGAACCACCAGTTCCACCACCACCTTGTTGATTTAGTGATTGTTGTAAAGTTTGATTTAATCTTTTTTTGATGTCATCATAAGTTTCAGCTCTATCGGTGTCATCTAAATTTTGTAAAACAATTTTACCAACTTTGTAAGCTACTTTCCAAGCATCACCAGTAGATTGTAATCTTGAAATGTTTCTTAAATCAATAGTTTTCCAAATATCTCTTAGACCAGGTAAAGCATCTAAATTAGTATTTGGATTAGTTAAGTTGATAATTCTAAACATATAAGCGTCTATTGAAGCTTCTGTCATTTCATCTGACTTTAAACCTTTGTCAATAGTAGGACTATTGAAATACTTCTGATACATAGATAAATAATAACCTTTGTATCCAGGTGAACTAGATACAACATAGTGGTCAATTCGTCTATCCTCAACATAATTCAACATATTCTTAAAAAACTCTTTGATATCTCTTTGTCTCATACCTTTACTCATACCTAATTCATAAGTTGTTTTTGGTATAGAAGAACCAAGTTGTTTTAAGAAATCAAAGTCTGATAATAAAATATGTGAACCCTCGTGTAGTGCAAGACCAACTGAACTATCAAATAATTTGTCATCAAGTTTAGAAGATATCGTAACAATTTTTCCGTCAGTATAAGAATCACCTCTTTGTGAAAACTGAACAGGAATACTTTTAGAAGTTACAATATTTACAAAGTTAGAAATGGCTCTTTGATAACCTGCTAACTTAATGTGGTCAATACCGGGTTTTGTATCTACATCTTTTTCTATAAGTGATTTGTTTTCTAAACTATCACCCAACCAAAAAGACGAAAAATTGTTTTGTTTATTTAATTTCATAACTATCCTAGTTTAATAATAAAATTTGTTAATGTCAAGAGCTTTTTTATTAATCTTCCAAATAATTTACTTGAACTTCATTTAGATGATAATCTCTTTCTGAATATTTGAACTCATCTTTAATGTGTTCTTGTGTTTTTTCAGCAATAGTATCTGCGAACCATCTAGCATCTCTATTCTCATTTTTAGTAGATTTCTCACCACAACCTTGTTCTGGAACAAATATCTCCATAGTCATATTAACCCAATATCTTTTAGCCATAATTTTTCTCCTTTTCTAATTCTTTTTTTAATTCGTTTAAAGTGCATTGAGCACCATTTATAAAAGTTCTACCTTCACTAATTTCTAAGTCTAAACTATCCAAAGTTCCTTGATACTCTGGTAAGTTGTTTAATCCATTAGTCAATTCTTGTTCTAATGTATTTAATAATTCTTTAATTCTATCTTTCATTATATCATTCCTTCCAAAATTTCTATTACTTGTTCATCTGTAAAATCTTTAACATTGTAAGTATCTGTAAAGTCTGTTGGTGTAAAAAAGTCAGTATCATCTAATAACTCTAAATAACCATATTTGTTTCCACCCTCATTGAAAGCTAAAGTTTCTCTTTTCATCTCATACAAGTTATACAAAGCTTCGTTTCTATCTTCTGTAAACTGCTCTATATTTTGTTCTACTTGTTCTTTTGTGTAACCCTCAGTTACATTTTTAATTTCTAATGTTTTTCCATAAATCGTCATAATTTTTTTCTCCTTTACTTTCTATACTAGTATAACTGCCTTAGCATTAAGAGTCAAGAGCTATTTTATCTTTTTTTTAAATTAATTATACAAGGAATACACAGCATTGGATAAAATATTGTTCCAACGAAGTTATCTGTATTGCAATTATCACATTTTTTCATAACAATACAATATAATGTAGCCCTTTTTTAAAGTCAAGAGCTAATTCAATAAGCTGTGTTATTTTTTTAGAAGTTTTTTTAAAAATTATTTTTTTATCTGATTTCATTGGGTTTTTAGGGTTTTTGGTGGTTTTCAAGCAAACGATTCTGGAGATAAGGATGATGTATTGATTTCTGGTTTTCTCCTGCCCTCCTTCGGTGGTTCTATTGAATAGCATTTAAGACTTGTTCGTTAACAATGACTTTCGTCACCACCACACTCTCTCTCTTGGTGTGGACACTTCTCCCGGAATGTATTTCTACAATAAGGACTATTTGTTCAATATAAGCGACTTACTCAGTATGTCCTCTCGTGGACTCCTGATGCGAAACTAAGTTTAAATCGATTCTACTCGATAAACTCCTGGTTTATTTTGATTGTCATCATTTTTATCTCCTTGTGTTTTGTTTTGTATAAAAAAAGAGAGCCGTGATTTTAAGTTTGGTATATGGTGGAAACTAAAATTTGGCTCTCTTAAAAATATTGGTGGAATTTATTGGGGATGTGAGGCTAATGATTACTCACAATTTTCGTCTTGGATTTTTCATACTCTAAACTTTACATCTATCAGTTACGATAGTTCATCTTAAGGTGGTTATTCCTCATTGATGTGAATACAACTTCTATGCAAATACCTTATCTCTCCAAGTGTAGATTGTTCGGTCATAATAATAGGACTTCAGTTTTACCCTTACCTATAATAGAGTCATAAGAATCATCTTATCTTTTTTACGAAAATACATTAGACGATATCTGTCGATATAGACGATTAGAATATTTACCAATCATCAAGTCACCACAACTTCGTCCGGATTACTTTATGGGCTTCAAATGTCTACCCATTTTTCAGTCAATCCCATATAGAGTTAATTACTCTCTATACTTTCATAATTCCAATTTTCAAATAACTAATTACACTTATATATATAAGTCAAATCGCCCAAAATACATTTTTTCTTGCATTTTTTTAATCAAATTTAATTTTACTAAATTCTGTATCTTTCGTGATTTCAAGTAGTGTATCCACTGCATCTCTCATAGAGTCAACATGCGATACAATCAAAGCAAATTGGAATTGTCCTTTTAGATATTGGAATAAATTATAAACTGAATTTATATTATCACTATCCATTGTTCCCCAACCCTCATCAATCGCTAAGAAATTACTTCTTGGTAAATTACTTACATTTATTAAACCAACTCTCATTGCAAGAGAACTGATAAATCTTTCCATACCACTTGATAGTTCTAGTGGCCACTGGTTAACATCATCATACACAATATTACTATTAATGTTCTTTCCGTCCATATCTAACGACATTTGGAAATCAACTAGTTGTCCTAAGATATTATTTATTTCTCCTTCAATCGTTGGTATTGCTTTTTCTAACAATTCATAAGGAACACTATCTCTTCTAACAGCATCTAAGTAATAACGATATGCTTGATTTTTGTTTTCTAATTCTTCTATTTCTTCAATCTTCCTGTTGATGTTTTTCATTTCACTATCACCAACCTTGATGTCGGCGTGAACTTCTGTTATATCACCAGTTAAGTTTACTATAACATCCTCTACATCATCTAAATTATTTTGAACAACTTGAATATCTTCTTTTATTTTTTTATTATATTTGATATTACTTTTTTGTTCATTGTATTGTTTTATATCTTGTTCAATAGTTTCAATTGACGAATTTATATTTTTCTTTCTTTCTTTAAAATATTGTAGATTAGTTTTTAGTTCTCTTTCTCTAAATTCTGCTTCAACTAAACTTGATTTATATTCATCATAATTTTCTTTTTGCTTGATAATAGGATTTAGTGTTTCTATTTCTTCGTCCATTTTGTTCTTTTTCTCAAGATAGGTTGCGGCCAGCTCTTTATCTTTTTCTAAGTTCTTTTCGGTTTCCCTAGCATCAATTGTTAATGGATTACTCATACAATGTTCACAATCGTCGTCCCAAGTAACACCTTTTAATTTTTCGGTCTTGTCTAATTTGTTTCTAACCTCTACTTTTAATTTATCTATTTCTATTTGAAATTCATCTCTACTTTCTTGTAAAGTTTGAAGTTTTGAATATTGTTCATTTATATTATCAGATTCATATTTTGTAATATTAATTTCTATTTCGGTTAATAATTGACTTATGTCATTAAATTCTGAATTTGTTTTATCTATGTCTTTAGTAACTTCTTGAAAATCTTTATTTTGACTAAGTAAATCATTTTCTAATTTATCTATATCTTGTATATTGTCATCAACAACTTTTAGTTTTTTAGTCAAGTTAATAATTTTAGTATTTAGTTTGTTTTGTTTTTCTACTTGTTTTTCTTTTTTAGAAAGTAAGTCTGTTTGTTTAACTTGTAATAAAGTAGTTTGTTTTTGTAATTCTGCTAAGTTTTTACTATAATCAACTTTATTAAAATCTCTTAACAAAGTTTGTGTTTCTGATATTTTATCATTAGCAGATTGATACAACGAATCGAAAATATCTGTTCCCATAAATGTAGATAATAACTCTTTTCTTTCCTTTTGTGTTTTGTCAATGAACACTGTGAAGTTATTTTGGGTGGATAGTGTTGATAAAATAAAATCTTCGTATGTTCCCACCACCTGATTAATATTGTAGTTTGTCGTTCGTCTTTGGTCACCATTTAAACTAATAGTCTGTCCACTATCATCAATCATCCAAAAATTAACATTTACTTTTACATGCCCGTCTCTTTCTCTTTTTGATGCTTTTCTTTCAATAAAATAATCTAAACCACCAACTTCAAAGTTTACTTTACAACTAAAATTCTTTTTCTTGTTATTTAGAACTGATGCCGCTTTTGTGGTTCTTGATGTAACATCAAATAAACAAAATGATAAAGCATCTAATAAGGTTGACTTACCGGAAGCATTTGGAGCAAACATACCAACAATTCCGTCAAGTTGTGTAAAGTCTACATAATTGTTTTCACCATAACAAAACATATTTGAAAATTCAAAGTGTTTTAATTTCCAATTAATATTTCGTTTAACTCTTGCTGGTGGTAGTTCATTATTGATTTCTTCATTTAATTTTTTAATCTTAACTAATATATTGTCTGTAATGGCGTGGTTTCGTTTTAAATAATCTTCAATCAATTCGTATTGATAATCAGTATCATTTACATCACCTATAACCATTTCACTATTAGACCTACCTACATCTCGTCTGTCTACTTTTGTAATTGTGACATCTTTAATTCCGTATCTGTGATGAATAATAGCTAAGGCTTTTTTAAGTTCAATACCATTGGTATTGGATACCCTAACTCTTAATCTTGCTTTTTTAGGCATTCCTTTTACATCAGGAACAATACCTTTATCAATGTCTATTGTGTAGTATCCGTAATCATTTGGTATTTCAATGTATTCTGATTTTTTTGTTTCTACTTCCCACAACAAATATCCGTGTCCAATACTTTCTCCGTGATTTTGTTGAATCAGAGAACCACAATAAGCAATAGTTTTTTCTTCATTTAAGTATTGTCTTTTATGAATATCACCAATTAGACCCATATCGTAATCGTCAAAGTAATCTATTGTAACCTTACCTGGTAGTGAAAATCCTACATCAGTTTTTGACCTATCAACTGTTCCGTGATATAAAACAACCTTTGTATCAGCTTCAAAGTCTTTTGCTTTAATGTAGTTCTCTTCATCTTCCCAAACATCCCAAACTACAAAACTCATATCGGCTATGTCGTAAACGCCTGAGCGTTTTAAGTAATGTAAGTTGGGTAAATTTAAATTATTGATGATAGGTGTTAAAACATCTAATCTATTCAAGTTATTTAAATTACAATCGTGATTACCCGTTATAACTATCGTAGGACAAATCTCTGAAAGAGATTTTAAAAAACGAGAAGTTTGGTCTACGAGTTCGGGGGACATATCGGTTTTTGAGTGTGCTATATCACCACCGATATAAATAATAGAATCCTCACGATTCTGTTTGATTTTTTCATACAACCTTTCAAATACTTGTTCGTATTCGGCGTGTCGTTTTAAATTTCTAATATGAACATCAGATATGTGGTGTATGTATTTAATTTTTTTTAAAGGAATATCAACTTTTGTTCTTTTCATTATATCATACCAAGTTTATGTTTCATTAATTCTCTAAATGAAGTTTCTTCTGTTAAATTTTTCATATCTGTAAATTTTTCATAACCAATATCATTTGGGTCTTTTTCAGTCATTTTAATCATATGAACTTTTATACCCTCGTTCATTAATTCTTCTACAATTCTCATACTATCTTTTACAGCATCATTATCAAGTGCAACATATAGAGTTTTTACTTTCTTTTCTAAAATCTTTCTTTTTAAACTATTCATAATTGTTTTACCAAATAACGGGATAGAATTTATTTTGGTTGATATTGCATCTAAGGCTCCTTCAACTAATAATATTGGTTCTTCCCAATTTACAAACAATTCAAATCCAACAATATCTTTTGGTGTTGGTGAATTTCTATATTTAAGTTTACTATCAAATACATCTCTACCGACAAAAAAATTTAATTTACCCCCACTATCATATGAAGGAATAATAATTCTGTTTGAGTATAGTCCGTCTTCACAATAACCAATTGAGTATTTAATCATATCGTCTGATGAAACTCCTCGTGATTTTAAATACTTTAATGCGTGTTTATAAATTGGTGAGTTAGATTTTACCCATATAGGTTTGTATTCGTCTGGTAATTTTACTTCTTTGTTTTCTTGTTTGGTTGGAACATACTCAAATGAAAAATCATCTGATAATTCTTTTAGTTCACCATATTCTTTTTTGGAAGCTTTGACTTTCTTAAACAACTGAAATAAGTTATGACCACCTTGACCAGATACCCAACAATGCCATTTTCCATTTTTAACATTGACTTGTAGTTTAGGTTTGTGATGACTAACAAATGGACTCCACCACATATACTCATTTTCTTTTGTTAATTGTTGTCCTTGTGATTTTAATACTCTATTGAGTAGATTTACTATCTTCATCTAATAATTCTAACAACCTTTCAAACTCTATTGTAGCATAAATTTTACTTCTGTTTCTTTTAAACACTAATAATGGTATGTGTTTTCCTGCGTTTGTTTCAGCTTGTTCAAGAGAACTCCATATATTTAATTTCTCTTGATTTTTACATTCTGTTGCAAATGGAAACAATTTACGAGCGGCTGGTGATAATAAAACATCTTCACCACTATCTCCCATAGTAGTTGAACGAACATCATCTTCTTCTAGTTGTGTGAATTTTTCTAAGATTAAATCTCGGACTTTATTCTGTAACCTTTTACCTTTGTTTTTAGCACTTCTCGTTTTCATAACCAATAATAAATATAATTGAGATTACCCAAAATCAATTATTTTTTTCTTAAACTATGTTTCCATTTTCCTCTCCACTCTCGTCTAGCCCATCTTTCAGCTGCTATTTCAAATGGGTTGTTGTCGTGGAAATCTTTACCCTTATCTTCTTGTTCTTGTCCAGCTTGTGTATACATTCTTACAAACTTTTTACGACCATATTTTTTACTATCCATAGCGTGATAAATTTCGTGTAACAAAGTTATCATAAAATCTTGAACACTTTTATAAAAAGGTCTTAACTTTATAATATCTCTGTCAAAATCATAATCACCTTTTGTTGCTCGTGGACTAAATTCTAATTTTGAATTAACTCTGTATTTATTCATTATTTTTTTAGCTATTTGTTGAAAGTCTATTCTTTCTAATAATAAAGTTGTTCCGTCTTTTAATGTATATGTTTCTAACATTTTTTGTTTTCTTACCCAAGACTTACCTCTCGGATTTTTTATTGGTCTTTTGATAAATTTAGATATTCCTTTTTTAACCAACATATTAAATCGTTTTTGTGCTTGTTTTGGTGAAAGGTCTTTGTTGTTATCAATGATTATAAAGTTATTACCACCAAACAATCCTTGAAATCCACCAATATTTTTTATAACTTCTCTGTGTGAATCAACAACTATTTTTTCCGGTAGAACTCTGTCACGATTTTTATTTCTTTTAAGTGCTACTTCTAATGTAGTGTTGACAAATACCATATAACAATCATATCCTTTTTCCTCTAATTCTTTTTTCTCTTTTGATATTTTTGCATAATCATCACCGGTTCCGTCAATAATCATACCGAGTCTTCCGTTTTGATATAATTTTTTTCTCACACCGGTTAATTCTTTAGCATAACTTCTCAATCCACTTGCGTCTGGTCCATCACCTGTTAGATTGTCAAATACTTCGTCTGGTAATGCGTCTAAGTTAGTTCCGAACCCGTATTTTTTTAATAAGAACTTTAACTCTTTATCTGTGTTGACCATTTTCATACCGGTCTGAGATACATTAACTCTTTCTGGTATTCCAAATAAACCTTTTGCTACCCAAGTTTTACCACTTCCAGGCCCACCTGCTAAGAAAACTGCTTTTAAAATACCTGGGTCATTGATACCTTCTTTTAAAATCATTGTTTCACCATTTTTGGTAAGTATGTTTTCCATATGTTTATAATATTCTTTTTCAAATCCCAACTCAACAAAAGCTGTATAACCTTTTGGCCCTTGTCTACCTGATGCTTGTGAAGCTTCTTTTAATGGTAATCTAAATGTTACAACTTTTCTACCATTGATTGTTGGCATTCCGTGTTCATCTTTACCAATAGATTTGACTACGGTTTTTTTATTTTTAAATCTACCAGTTAAAATAGTATCTCCAATCTTTACTGGTATATTTACATCTTCTCTAATACTACGATTTAATTTTCCGTGAATTCTTTTCATTTTTTTTCTTTGTGCTAAACTTGTAGGTATCCAATCTGGTCCAAAAGTATAATCCTTGTTTTCTTTTGTTTTCTTTTTCATCTTGTTGATATAAGAACGATAAACCGCGGCTTGAGATGATTTACCCATTTCTTTTGCTCGTTGTTCCATTGCTACAGCGGCTTGAATTTTGTGTGCGTGAGATTTACCACTACCCTTGATTTTACTTACTGAAGATTTAGCATCTTTAACAGTTGCAAACTTTAAACCTTTGATTGTTCCTTTTGGATTTTCATCTGTGTATAAATCTGAATGAGATGAAGAACCTCTATGTTGTCCTTTTTTTCTTGGAACTCTTGGTGTTTCGTTCATCTATCTATACCCCATTTGATTTGGATTGATACCTAATTTTTTTAATTTGGCTTTATATTTTTTATGTTGGTTTGCAGTTCTACCTTCTTTAGCCCATTTTTCATTGAGTTTTCGTCTTCGTTCTTTTCTATCTTTGGCGTTTCTATTCGGCATATCTACAATTATAAATATAAAATTTTCGATTATTATGTATCAAATCTAACAATAAAACTTATGTCTAACTCTTTGTCGTTTTTGATTGGTTTGGCTAATTTACCCATAGCTAATAAATCATTGTGGTCGTCATAAAGTGCTATGGTTGTAACATATGGTGCGAAATTTGAACCTGTCGCTATATCTAACAAAGAACCAGTTCCGGCGTATCCCTCGTCACTATACGAAGAACTTGCTGGCCATATAACTGGTAAATTTAAATGTTCTGTTGAATAAGTTTCGTCTTCTGGAAATAAATTAGTTGGAACACCAAAACTACCACTATTTCCTGGTGTTAATGTAATATTTGAACTATTGGCAAATTCACCCCTTCCAACATTACATTGAATTTCTCTTTCATAAATTGTTCTTGTTGATTTAAAAGTTATATCCCAACCATCATCACCACCCGTATTACCTATATTATAATAAGAACCAGTATCGGTTATAACAATCAATCCGTAACTATACATAACATTACCTATAATACTACCAGTCGTTTGTCCACCACCATCAGCTTTAAACGATTCTGATGCTACTGCGAAAGATGATGAATAGTTGTTGTCGTATAGATTTCCTAGTCCATCATCTTTTAATGTATAAGTTATATCTGTACTATTATCTGTGATAGTAACCGATTTTGGTTTTATTTTTTCACCATAAAATTGTCTTGGAATACTAATGATTGAAGCTGATTTGTGTAATATTCTTGATGAAAAGTTATATGTAAATCTATTAGGGAAATCTGATAAAGATGATGATACTATTGCTTTAACTGGTGAATGTGTTTTTTCCCAGTGTGTTAAATCAACTTCACTACTATCTATAACATTGACATCACGATAGAACATATTGTTTATTGTGAAATATATTGGTGATTCATAAAATGTTGCCCAATATGGATTTTTTCCCATTGAAGATGAGAGAGAATTGTATACCCCAAAACTTTGTGAATTTGCTGTTGAATTTTGGAAATTGTAAATACTTCCACTTCTTGCACGAATTCCATAAACTCCACTACCACTGTCGTTATTTGTGAATGTAAATTCTTTATGGACTTCAAATGACCTAAGTGATACATCTTCCGGGTTTATATTTTTGTAAATACCCATTTGTATAACCTAATTAAAAGTCTAACTTAACTTTAATAAGTGCTTCTCTACTTCTTGATTTTAAAATTGGTTGACTTAGTTTTGCAATAGCTAATGGTTCTGCTGTTTCTTCACCATAAAGTGCTACAGTTGTAATATAAGTTTTCGGGTCATTTTTAAATGCTTCAATTTTTATATCACCAGAACTTGACACATAAGTTGGATTTGTGCTTGAATTAAATTCACTATTTCCAACTCTACAAAAGTAATGTGTTGAACTAATTGTTTCTTCTCTACGAGCTTGGAACAATGAACCAGAATCTATAGCTTCAACCATTCTATGTAAACTATGCGATATTCTTGAATTTATTACATTTGAACCTGTTTTGTTCGCTAGATAAAATAAAGGGTCTTGTTGTGGAACTGATAATGTATGAACATCAGCTACACTTCCAAGTTGTGTAGATTGTAATCTATGAGCACTTAGGATAAGTAATCCAAAGTCTGGATAAAACTTACCATAAGAACCACTTGCAGCTCCTTCAGATGAAGCGGCTGTATCAATTGTTGTTGAACCACCTTGTATAGAACCAGAAACAATATTATATTCTGTTACTCCAGCTGAGTTTATAGGGTTCGTATTTGTTGAACTATCATCAATCAATTTAACTTTTATTGTTGACTTATGACCACTCAAATTTAGTTCCCAATTTCCAGGGTCAACTTTTTCTCTCATACGACTTCTGTCAAGTGATAAAGCGTATATATGTTGTTTAGTAACATCTGTTCCTTGTTCAAAAGTAAATAATTCTGTTTCAGGTGGTTGGGTTAAATTTAACATCTGTCCATAAACAGTTGCTGTTTCTCTATTACCATCAACACCAGCTTTTCCTAATGAACCACTACCACCTTTGTGTCCATATAAAACTGAAAATTGTTTTTCTGATGTAGAACCAGAAACATCTGTGTTAAATAATTGTAAGTAATATTGTCCATTTGAACTAGACTGTACTGAAGATGTATAAACATTAGTAAGAGTTGATACTCCACTTGACCATATTCCCGAAGAAACTGTTTGGTTCACCTCTCTTACGATATCATTTTCTTCCACTAATGGTTTTTGATAACTCATTATTTATCCCCCTAAGTTCTTGTTAAGTTAATTGTTAAACTATCTAATTTACCAGTCTGAAGACCTCTAGCAGTTAAAACTACTTGTCTGTCTTGACTTCCAAGAATTGCGGTAGGTCTACATTTAATAGTAACTGATGTTCCTATTGTACTTGTTGTTCCTGATGGATTTCCTCCTCCACCAGTACCAGTATATCCACCACTTTGACCTGGAGTGACTTGACCTAGACCACCACCTGTTTCTTGTTCTACTTGTGGAACTGAACGATTTGGTTGAGAAGTTGTTACGATAGTAGCATATTGACTTGAACCTAATACAAATTCATATAACTCTCCTGCAGCATTATCAGTTTCTGCTGTGTATACACTTGATTTTCCTGCTTGGATAGTAGAAGCTCCTGTAAGTGTTATTATTGGTGCTGTTCCACTATTTTGATTTGCATTATTATTTAAAAAGTATTTAACTGCTAAAGTTTGATTTGGAATAGCTTCTAGAAGATTCATACTCTCTATCGCTTGTCCATAAAAGTTTGAACCATTAGGATGTGTGATATCATATAATCCATAATCAATCTCATCATCTGCTAATGCAAACTTTGTAATTTTAAATTTTCCTTCTCCTTGTGCTAATAACTCACGACCTTTTTTAGTTAATATAGCATCTACCGTTATGGTTGTGTTATCTAAAACTCCCATTTTTACTCCTAATTGTGATTAAATTTTGATTTCATTTTGAAACTACTTCGGTGTCAATTATAAATATATGAAAACAAAATTTTTAGTTAAATTAATTATTTTTTACTACCTCAAGTCTTTTACCAGTACTAGTCTGTTTAGTGACTACGGCTGTCTGTGATGTTGCTGATACAATAAATGGAAGTTCCCCATCTATTGTAGTTTCAATCGTATTTTTTACCCCCTCAAAATGAATTTTTCTATATCCACTCAAATAATCTGAAGGTGGTTGGTATTCAGCCTTTTTAAATGATGATGAATACGCGTGAAGTGCAGAACTTGAATATTGTGCATAAATCTGTTGACTTAAACTTGTAGTTAAAGGTTCTCCGACAGCACCTGAACCAGTATAGAATATATCTCTTACTTCAAATCTATCACTTAATCTTGATGATGAAATAAATGGTGATAATGCTTCATTGAACAATACATCAGGAACTTTTACACCTTGTACAATAGAACCCGTTTTATAAGTAGTTGAACTTCTTACAAAAGAGTCTTTGTATCTACTACTATTTAATGATGATGATAATGACGCACTTCCAATCAAATAAAATGAAGGTTCTTGGAATAAACTCTCTGATACCACACCAGTATAATCATTTGTTGAACCAGAAGCAGATATTATTGCTCTACGGAGTGATTGTGTTGCTTCTAACAAACCTACATTTATTTCTCCCTCTCGTAACAAACTTTCAATACTTGGTGTCTTACCTATTATTTCTTTTGGTCTTTCTAATATAGTAGGTTCGATTAATAAACCAAAATTAAACTTGGTTCTTGCTGGAATTACTTTTTTAATTTGTTCAAATATTGCTTGGTCATAAAATTTTATTAACCTTATATATTCCCAAAAATTATTTGTTTTTGTATATTTTTGGAAATAAGATTCAGCTAGTTCTCTTAAACCTCTATAAAATAATTCTTGTTCATCTCTCGGGTCTCCAATCTCTTTGTCAATGTCTATGTCTGCTACTGATTCAATTATATCTCTGTTAATAACATCTGTTGGTGAGAAGAACACACCGACCTTATTCGAATCAATTGGTGCTGTATCATATGAACTTTGTTCTGTTCTATAATCAACTGATAATCCAGAACCACTATTTATCCAATTTCTTTCTATACGAACTTTTGAATTTGATAGTTTATATCCTATATTTGGCGTAAGAGATTTTTCTTCTTGTTCTACATTACTAAATGTATTTGCGGTAAATCCAACTGCACTACCTGACTCAAACGCTCCGTCAGAGTTAGCAAACAAGTTTTGGTCTGGTGCTATATTGTTTAAAGTTGGTGATGTTGATAAATTTTTGTTATCATCTAATCTTAATCTAAATACTAAATCTGTAAATGATGATGATGCGTGATTACCATTTATTGCTTTTGGAGCTCTTGTATGGTTGTTAAATGCTGATTCTGTTAGTGGTGAATTGTAATATCTTATTTCTTGTAAAGAACCTGTAAACTCTCCACCTAAATCACCAAAAGAACCTGTTGAACCAAAGAACATATCACCACTTGCAGTCCATTGTCCGTTATGTAGTGATGAAGTTAATCCTGCTCCTGTGGTTGAACCACTTAAAATCATTGAAGTTGATGAATCATAAAGTATTTTACTTCTGCCAGCTTCATATTGTTTTACAAATAAATTATATTTTATACTTGATGTTGTCTCAAATTCGTTCTTTACTTCTTGGTCATATCCACTACTTAGTTCTCTTGTAATACCTACTGACCAAAACTCATTATTGTAAACTGGGAATAAAGATGAAGTAACACTCGTTGTTCCTAGTGAACTTGTGATTAAAAATTCTACTTTACCTTTATTATCTGTGATTGAACCTTGTTCTAATAATCTTACTGCAAATCTTTGGTCTTTGGCTACCAATACTTGATTGGAACTTGACGCGGCTCTAAATCTAAACTCAATAGTATCCGGTGTTCTTAAACTACCTGATGTTTCTTTCCATTGTGTTTGAATATGTTGACTATTTTTAAAATCTAACGCTCTTGTAAATCTTTGTCTAATATCAAATGTTGGTTGATATTCTTTTACATCTGGTCCACCATACTCATTAATTCTTAATATTGTTGGTGGAATACCATACGCATTAACAAGAGCTTGAATTGACTCTTTTGTTCCTTTTCTTTTTAAAATATAAGGCATACTCGATAACACACGACCCCATATTTCTCTTTCAATATCTTTTTCTGATTCTGTTGAGTAAACTTCATATGTTGATGAAGTTGCTGAACCACTTAATTGGTATCCTTTTATGTATCTATGTAGTTCTACTAGTTCTTTACCTGATGGTTGTTTCCAACCGAATGCATCTGATATAGTCCAAACTAAATCTTTTGATAATCCTTCTGTTAATTTTTCTCGTCTATCATAGGTGTCTTCAAATGCTTTAATGTAAATTAAAAAGTTGTCAAAGTAATGTCCAACCATATCTAAGAAATCTAAAAATGGTTGATTTTCAGAATCTCTTATAATGTGCTCTGGAATTAAATTGACTAAACGATTTGGATTGTTTTGGTCATAGATAGAAGCGGAAGTTATATTGTTGTTATACCAAGTTGTAGCGGCTGATGCTGTTACATCTGCTATTGTATATGGTTTAGAAGAATTTGTCTTTGGCCAACTTGTGTCAAATTCTAACCCAAATGAACTTGTGTTGGCTGATGAGCTTTCATAAAATAAATACTTTTCGTAATGGTCAAAGTTATTTACAATACCATTTTTTAATTCTTCATTTTTGGCTATTGCTGAATCATATACTGATGATGTTGTTGTGGCTTTTACTGCGAAAGATGCACTTTCTAATGAGTATGCTTCATATTGTTGTAATTTTGTTCTAAAGTTTTGTAGTCTTTTTTCTACCGAACCAAATGTTGAAAAGTTTTTATATTCATTATAGTCAACATTTATTTTTACTGAGTTACTACCGCTTTGTAATTCATTAAATAAAGAACTTGATAAAAAATTATTATTAGTATAAATGTCTTCTAAACTTTTTTGTCCTGTTTTAGAATTGTTAATATAGTCTATTGATTGTTCTGTTGGTTGTCTTAGTATAGGGTCTCCTAATTCAGCATCTTCAAATGGATACAGTCTTATAGTTTCTCTAATTGGTTCAGACATTTCTTGAACAATATGAACATTTTGTTTTACTTGAACATTATTTGGAACTTCATCATAAGTTTTTAAAACTACCGAGTGTGGTGCTATTTTTACACTATCAACATCAGTTTGTGAATTTACAATTACTGATTTTTGATTATTTCCAAAATCAATTAGTGTGTTTAGTTTTTTATAATCAAAATTATTATATTTAATAGCCCAATTAATACTTTGGTCATATGTTTTTGGATTTAAATTATCATCAAGTTTATCTTTTAAAGCATCTTGTGTAGTTATGATACCTTGTTCAACATCTACATTTGTAATTTTTGAAACAAATCTTTGATATATTTTTTTTGGGATAGATGAACTACCACCAGTACTTCCACCACCAGTTCCAGTTCCACCACTACTATTAATAACTTTCCAATTACCAGGAATTTCATATACCACTTCTTTAGTCGAATCTGGTCCAGATTGTTCTCTAGTGAATACTCTAGCTACAACATTCCAATTACCAGTATAATTCTCGAAGTCTAGTGTTAGTTTTGAATTACTACTTGGTGGTGATGGACGAAAAGTTTGACCATTGTATGAAAGAAGAAATTGATAATTCGTTATTTGTATTCCAGAATCATTTTCGGTTGTTTCTACTTCAATAGTTCCTTTTTTAATTGAATCACTAACGACAAATGTTTGTAATCCATTTACAATTGAAAAATTTTCTCCATATGTTAGTTTAAGTTGCATTAGAAGTTAATTCCTTGTCTTACAAATTGTTGTGCAAATTTTAAGTTTTCAGAACCCTCTGATACATTATAATCTGGTATTACTGTAAACAAGTTTGGTCTGTAAATAGTAAATCCTCTTTTTGTGTTATTCAAGTTAAAATTTAAATTAAATTCTACACTATATAGTCCACCAAATCTTTTGTGGTCAGTTGGGATTGGTATTGTTCCTGTTGTTCCATTACCATTAAATTTTTGTTTTGACTCTGATACAAACTTATCATTACTTACTAAATCAATACCATATAATTTAACTAAAAGTTCTGGTTGTAAAAATTTTATTTTATCCAAATCTGATATTGTTGTATTTATTTTAAATGGAAAACCAACTACATTAGCTGTCTTATAACCCATTATAAAAGCTCCGTCAAAAAGTTTAAGTCCACTATCTTCTTTAACTTCTAGTGCTATATCTCTAAGTTTTCTATTATTATCTTGATTCGAATCAATTCCTAATTCATTGAAAGTATCTATAAAATTAATATCGTTTGACCCTTCTTGGTCTCCACGATTAATATACGCTCCACCACCAGGCCCATAGTTTGTATTTGCTCCCTTATTACCTATTGTTATTTGGAATCCATCATTTTCTACTGATAAAGATTCTAAATCCATAATTTCAAACGCATCATTAATAACAAAATTACCACCAACCATACTATTGTCTAATTGAATAGAACTATCAGTTCCAAGTGTAAATTGATTTGAATAATTTGAATTTGGATTATCAAAGTTTACTATATCTTCAGTTGTATTAGCATAAGTTACAATTTCTTGTTCTGTTAGGGAATTGAATTGTTTTTTATATTCTTCATTTTTTATCGGTAAAGTTGCTAATCTTATTTCCTTTTTACTATTTGATATTTGGTGAACATAGTATTTATAGTCTATTTCTCGTAGTGGTTTTCCTGTTGTTCTTTCAACAACACTACCATCAATCAATACATCATACTCACCAGTATAAATTTCGTTATTTTGATTTACTAAAACTGATTCACTACTTCCGGCTACCTCTCTTAAAAAATTAAATTGTATTTCATAATCTCCTGAAAAATAACCATTTCTTCTCATTATTATTCCTGGATTTATTTTAAACTCACCACTTTTATCAATGTATTTATTTATTTCATTAAGCCTTATGGAATCCAATAATGTTCCGTTGGTGTTAAAAATGTTCATTTCAATATAATCTCTTGATGATTTACCAAATTCTGTTCCTTCTTTTTTTCCAAGCGTAGTCTTTCTACCAAGAGAAATTATATCATAATCTGTATCTGATATATTTGTTTTATATTTTTTATTTAAAAAGTGTGCCATAATTAACCTGCATTATAAATCATTGGTGAACCTAATGGAATAGAATCTAAATCTTCTCTTTCAACTACTAAAATTTCTAATTCAATGTATAGAGACAAAAGTGTTCCCACATAAGAATTAAGAATTTCTTGTGTTGGAAATTGTCTTCTAACATTATTTTCTAAATAATAAACTTGTAAATAATTATCAATTTTCTCTTCGTCGGTACTGACTAAAACTTCATTCCAACCATTTGGTGCTATTATATCACCATTAACTAAATCAATTGTGTATCCGTTAGTTCTTTCATCTGGAGTTTTTCTTGATGGTGTTAATAGTGTTGGTGTTACTATTGTTCCATCATCATCTACATTTTGAAATAATCTTGGTTCTAATACATTGTCTTGTGGTTGATTAGCTAATCTAATGGTAGGTAATGATGTTGGTTGATTTACTAACTCATCTATTCTTGTATCAATTGTTAAATTAAATTTTTCACCAGATGAATAAACTGGATATTGATTTGGTTTGATAATATTTTGGTCTTCTCTATCTAATCCAGCTCTTTTAAATGGTTCTTTTAATCTAACTTCATCATTAATATTTTCGAAACTTAACAAAGTCCCGTTTTCGTCAATTATATGATTTCTTATTTCATTATCAATTTGGTCTTGTTGAGCTTCATCAAGATATAAATTATATTCATCTTGTCTGGCTTTTTTTCTATCTTGATACCATTGATAGTTTTCTAATTCTTCTCGTGTGTAAGGCACTTGTTTACCTCGTTACTTTAAATATGTGGTCATTGTCTACAATATGTTCTACTCTTGTGTTTCCACTACCACTAACTACCTTGTAAAGAAAACGATAATGTCTTTCTGGTTGAAATGCGTTTAAATCTAATCTGAAAAAGTTTCCAGTTCCATCACAACTTAAGTAAGAACCTGTTGAAAATGGAATAATAACATCTTCTGTCAAAGCATCTCTAACTGAATATTGACTTTGACTTGGAATAAATTTCACAGTTAAATTTTGTGAACTTGTTGAATAAGTTCTTGTTGGAAATCTTTCACGACCATATACTCTAAATTTAACTTTTGATTTTTCTTTATATTCTTCTCTTAAACCTGACATATAAACCATAACTTCATCAACATCATCTGCGTCCAATGTAGATAGTGAACCAGTATTAAATACTGAATCATCATATTCTACTTCTAACTTTGGTGGATAAATTGTATGTGTGTCTCTTGAAAAGAATGCAAAATGTCCAAGTCTATTCGTACTTCCCTCGTCTAATGAAGATGATGTATTACCTACACTACCAGAGCGTTTTACCATAAATCCTTCGTTTGCTATAGAACCACTTAACCATAGTTTAGTGATGTCAGTTACATCCATTCTCATATCGGTTGTTTCGTGATTAAACGATTGTGATGCTTCATATTGATTAAACCAAGTTCCACCAGTATTGTTTGAACCACTAATCCATTGTGTTCCAGTTGTTTCTCCGTCACGATATCTCCAAGAACAACCATCAGTAGTTGCTGGTTGGTCGAAGAATCTACCATCACCTTGAACCCAAGACTGACTTACTGGATAAGCAAATAATAATTGACTTGTTGTTAATTCTTTTGAGTTAGCGTCATATAAATTTAAATAATATCTTGCATTTTCAGGAATAATTCCTGCTACAATTGATGACGATATATCTGCTAAATCAAACTTTATTAAAGCTCTTGAAACATTTACAACCGAACCATCGGCGTTCATATCTTTACGAACTTCTAATATTTCATCTAACCCAGTATTTCTACTTTGAGTAGCACTACCTTCGTATAGTGTTGAATCTTTTTCTGCAAATGAAAAGAAATGCATTATTAGTATCCTCCTTGATTAGTGTTTGTTCCAACGACTTCTCCACGAATATCTTTTAGTGGAAACTTAAGTTCAAATATACTTGGGTCTAATGATGGATATAGAATCCCATTTTTTAGGGCTGTATCAACATCATATCCATTACCACTATATCCTTCTGATGTTTCAAATTTATTTACTATTTTAATATCAGTTACTGAAGCTACACCATCTACTAATGATATTTCGTATCCTAAATCACTCAATACTATTGGTTGATTTATTTGCCAATTATCAATATTAAAAAATTCTGATACTCTTTCATTTGCTAAACCAAGAACTTGTTCTTGTGAGAAGTTTGATTTGGTAATGATTTTATATTGAACACCTATGTTAATTATGTATCCGTTTTTAATATTTACTGCGTCAGTAATTGGTCTAAATCTTGTTAAGTAAGTTTTTAAATTTTGTTTTACTGCATCATTTACAAGTGATAACTTTCTATTAGAGTTATACCCCAATACATATAGGTTTAATGCTAATGGATTAGGTATTCTGTTTTGTATTTCTGAAAGTGGTTTACCAACATCTTCTTGTGTTATTTCATAACTTGATTGTGGTGTTCCACTTAGTTGGTCATCTTGAACTATATAAGCTTTTGCAATGTTTCCATATTTGTCAGGTAATGCATAAGTTCTAATGATATAATCTTCTTTAGTAACTGCTCTACCTTGAGCTTGAAAATAAGCTTTAATATTTTCTCTCAACTCGTCAACACTTTCTGCACCAAGACCACCTGACGATGCTTCTGGATTAGAAATTCTAACTGATTGTTTTACGGTATCTAATGTTGATTGACTTAAGTTAGTAGAATCTATTTCTAATGTGATACCAGCAATCTTATTAATTTCATCAACACCAACATTGTCTTGAATACCACCACCATATTGATAAGTAATTGATAGTGTTGTGTTGGAAGGTGCTAACCCGTAAGTTTTTGTTTTTAAAAAATTACTTGGGTCAAATGTTTCATAAATTTTTGAAGGACTGTCTGGTAGATTAGAACCAACATTATCAGGATTTGGAATAATGTCTTCATCTGCATTATCACTAACACCGGCTCCAAATCGTAATTCTGTTTTTCCATCTGGTCTTCTGTAAGTTGTAAATCTTCTTGATACTCTTTTTAATTTTAATAGATAAGGAACATCATCTGAGTATTGTGCTAATCCTGGGTCATTGTTTGAATTATTTTCTACTTCATCAAATACTGTATCTTGTGCTAAAGAATCAACTTCGTTCCAATTGTTTCCGTCTGAATCTACTACACTTATAATGTCTATGATACTAGTGTTTGATAATTTAATTCTTGAATATTTTTTAGCACTTGTAAAAGTAAAATCTTCACTTGTAATAGCACCACTTTGTGCTTGAACTTGTTTTTTTAACAAATAAAATGTTGGTGAATCATTACTATCGGTTTCAAATACCGTAGTAACTCTTGGTGAAGAAGTTGTGTTGTTGTATCTAAAATCACAACCTTGTATTGTTCTGAAAGTTACTCCGTCTGATGTTTCAACGCGAGCTCCTACTGGAATATTTAATGCATAATCATAATCGGGTTCTATACTAGATGCTGTTCCTTTTGCTGGAACTAATTGAAATATGTCTAGTGTTACTTGTGAAGGAGCAGTTAATCTTGGTTTATATCCAAATGTTTGAGCCATTGAATATAAAGTTCTTAATTCTTCCGAATATCCTAATAAAGATTCTTTGAATTGTGAATCAACATAATATGACATAACATCACCAACATAAGATGCCATTTCAATAAACATCATACCAGGTGATGATTCGTTAAAATCTTTGTAAGTGTTTGGATAATATTGTTTTGAAAACTCAATCAAGTTATTTCTAATTTGAGAGAAGTCTTTATTTAAATACCTCACTTCTTTATTTACTTTTCCAGTTTTATTACTTCTGTATGCCATTATTTACTCCTAATATCCACCACTAGTTGTTGTTGACTCTGATGTAGTGTCAAAATTTAATGTGATAGAATTAAATCTATTTGGTTCATAGTTTAAAGAAAAATCAATATCTACTTTTGTTTCTGTTGGATTGGTTTCGTTTTGAATTACATCAACTTTCGCTATATCAATGTATGGTAACCAAGTAGACATTGCTTCTTGTATTTCTTGTTTTATTCTTTCGGTTAAATCTTCTGTATATTGTTCAAACAATAAATCTCTTAAACGAGAGCCGAAGTTAGGTTGCATTACTCGTTCACCTTTAGCGGTTAGTAAAAGGTTTTTTATGTTAGAACCCGCTTGTTCTAATGTTGTTTCCGTTTGTGGAAATAAACCTGACTTTCCTCTATTGAAAGGTAGTTTTAAACCGATACGAATATCTGGGTTTAAATCATTTTCTCTTGCACTTGCCATTATTTACCTTTTTTCTTATCTATAGCTTTTATTAAATCTGAATAGTCTCTTGTCAAAGCGTTCTTTAAGTGCTCTGGAGCTGCTTCTGGATTCATACCCGCACTTTTCATTGTGCTTGCGGCCGCTACTTCTCGTTTAACTTCTTTATTTCCCAAACCACCGCCGTATCCTAACATTTCGGTCATACGACTTGTATCAAAAGTTCCCCCGCCTAATGTTGGGTATTCTTCTTGTTGTTGAGCAGTTTCGTTTAGAATTTTATTAAGAACCGAGTTGTCTGTAAACTTCTGTTCCTTAACTTTTTTCTTAACTACTGGTTTTGTTTTGGGAATATTTGTTTCGTTAATAAGTATATCGGTTATCTGTTTTTTAACCTCTTGTTTGACAACTTCTTTTATTAATGATACTAATTTATTCGATTTCATTTTTACTCCTAATCTGTTATGATATCCCTTCTTAAAAAATCTCCTTTTGCAAATTTACTAATTACTTTTGTAAGTTTACCAAGTGCTATTGCAAAACCAACTGGGTCTGTTGCAGCTTTCGGTGTTGCTTGTTCTAAACCTTTTTGAGCATTTTTATATTCATTTTCTAATTTTACAAATTCATCTGTTTTAAGTGTTGGTCTTAAATTTGTTATTTGTCCTAAAGTTTTACTTGGGTCAATTTTTATATTGTTTAACTTTTGTTGTAATTGTTTTAGTTCTTCAAATTCTTTTTGTGGAACATTACCAAGTTTTTTAATTTCTTCAATACACTTTTGAATTTCTCTTTTTACAGCTTCAATAGGGCCGTTTCTTAAATTATCTAAAATCTTTTTGGTTTCACCAGTAAATATTGTTCCGTCTTTTTGATTATGTTTTATTTCAACATTTTTTCCAATAACTTCATTAAGTTCTCCTGATTGTTGTCTAAGAACTTGTTTGGCGTTTAAAACAATATAATCGGCATCCAACACAATTACTGAACCTTTAGTATAAATATCACTTAAATCTGGATTTGGATTTTTTATTTCTTGACTACTACCTCTACCTTGAACATAAATTGAAGCTTCATCTTTTTCTAAATCGTGTTTTACTGGTTCATTTACTTCAAGTTCTTCGGTGTTGTGTCCGGCTACTATTTGAACACTTGGAACTAAATCGTTTTCACCAATTTTTATAGAACTAGCATATCTACCAGTTAAAACTAAATCACCACGATTAGCTTCTATGTTTCTTTGATATCTAAAATCTTCATCTGTTGTTTGTATAGAAATTTTTGTGTTGTTTCTATCACTTAGTCCTGTTTTAATATTATTGTTTGGATTGTTTTTTATATTGATAATATCACTATAATAAGTTTGTCCAAAATAATTTACACATACAACATTTTCACCAACAACAGGATATCTTTTTATTTGTGTATCTATTGGCAGTATGTGGACACCATCACCTAAAATTTGTTGGTCTTTATTGTTACACCAACTTCCTTTTATAGCTCCGTAATATTTGTAGTTTGGTTTTCCATTAGATTTTTTTGGAAGTTTATTTTTATCTAGTAAAACTTCTTTTACTTCTAGTGGTTCAAGTTCATAAAAATCATATTCTCTTGAATCCATTATTCTATGAATATCAGAGTGAATTCTTTGAACTTGTGAATTACCAAAACTTGTTATGTTTGATGATTTGGTTTTTCTTCTTTCGGCCATTTTATTGTTTAGATTCTATATCTTTTCTAATTTTATCAGATGTTTCTTGCAAATCTTTTGTATCGTGTTCTAATATAGTGTTCATAATATCTTGTTTTTCTATTTCAGATAAACCAAATTCACTTTCTGCTTCACCCTTACTTTCTGCAGAAATAATTTTCTGAACAATGTTAGCTAACTTTACTAATAACTCATCATTACGAACATTGATTTCTAAATACTCTTTAATCATTGGAACTATCTGAACAGCTGTATCTCCGTCTTTAATCATAGAAGTAATGTTCTTAGTTAAGACATCTAATTGTTTTCTGTTGTAGTTTTGATTTTCGTAAATATCTTGAAACAACGACGATAATGACTTTCCTTTAAATATTTCATAATCGTTTGACATAATATAATCCTTTAACTATAAATATATGGAAACAAAAAAAGGGAACAAAATAAATTAATACTCTGTCCCCCTTTTCAGTTTAAGTAATATGTAGGAAATATTACTTATTATTTCGCGTTCCTACTTACGAATTAGACCTAATAATATCACTAATGTGATGAAACCAGCAAAACCGCTTTCACCAAACATATTAACAAGTGACATTAAATTAGCTATAACATCTAACCCAAATAATCCGCCTTGGAATATAATTCCTGCAACGGCACCCAGGCCAATAAGAGAAATAAGAACTGACATTAAGTCGTCTACATATCCCTTTATTAATTTAATGATGTCTTTCATAGTTTGTTTCCTCCGTATTGTGAACAAATATACCCCACATACGCGGGGTAATCCTAAATAACTATCTATATTTATTAGTTATGAATAACAAAAGACCCAGTGGTCTTTGTGTCAATGAATCCATTTACTTGAAATTCCTTGTAAATACCTTTCTGATACTTTTTCATTACATTGATAACTCGTGTAATGTGTTGTGTGTTTGATTGTGTCATTTCTCTAATTAAGATGTATAGAGCTTTTTTATTAAACAATTCTATATTACCTTTGATTCTAAAAATATGTAATACTGCATCAGCAACTCTTACATCTTTTTGTCGTCTAAATATTACATTCATATTGTTATCCCAATACTCTAACATCTGTTGAACAAATTCATTAAACTCTTGGTTTGTATTTTTTTGAGAAATCTCTGTTTGAATACTTCTATCCCAATCCATAACATCAATCTTGTCGTGTGTTTTCATTTTTTTATAATTGTTGTTGTTATGTAGGATTAAATAATTTTTAGCTACGATACTAAAATATGAAAATGCTTTTCCTTTACCTGATGTAAACTTATGCATATTCATAACTAAAAAACTTACTACTTCATTTTTAACTTCTTCTGATGAAACATCAAAATAATAAAACTTAAATGTGTGAATTATGTTTTCACATAATTTATCAAAAGCATCTTTTATGTGGTCGTTGTATATTCTATTTCTCATAGCAGGTCTTTCTTCGTTGTTATAACGAATAATTGCTTTTTCTGTTACATCTGTAAAGTAATAATTTTTTCTCTTACGGCCCATTTAGTTCTCCTCAGTAATTTCTGTTAATTCCTCAAGTGATTGAACTTCTTGTTTTATTTGTTCAAACACTTGACCCACCTCATCATCAACTTCAAAGTATCCTTTGTAATCAATCTTTCTAATATTTGTATTTACTTCATTAATCTTATCAATATAATCTTCAACCCAATCCTCAAGTTGTTCTTGTTTAACCAATAAGTTATAAACTGCATAAATTAATGATACTGAAAGTATTACAAAAAATCCTAATGTTATTTCTAATATCATTTTTTATCTCCAAATAATTCATCAAATAAGTCATTAGATATTTTACCAGGTTTATCTTGTAGTTCTACTGGTTTATCATTACTACCTAAAACTTCTTTGATGTTTTTTATTTTTTCAAATGTTTCTGTTTCTTCTTTTTCAATTGATTCTTTTGTTAAACGACCCTCTATCTGAGCGGCCATCATATCAGCTTGATGAAGAATATATTGTATTGTAGAACGAAGTTGAAACTCTGATTTATACGCTACTAAATAACTTTTATTTGCTTCTTCATACATTCCGTCTGTTAATCTGATTCCGATAAATTCTTTTTTAGTAATTGGTATATTATAATGTTGTAGTAAAAAGAAAGCTCTATCTGTTACTGACATATATTCACACTTTGGATTGTGTGTAAATATTTCCCCCATATTCTTTCTTCTCCACTCGTTGTCTTGTGGAATATAATAATCATTTTCTAAATCACCAACTTTACCTAAGTCGTGGTGTAAGGCCGAAAATACTAATTCTTCATCTGTAAAATCTATTTTACAATTACTTTGTTCCCACAACTCTTTTACTTTTAATGAAAAATCTACTACTCTTAATATATGGTCTACATAACCACCTAACATTGCGTTATGATAGTGTTCTTTAGCACTTGCGGGAGCCATCATAAATCTATCTTTCATATCTTCATACATCTTTAATACTTTTTCTTTCCTATCACCAGTAATGTGAAGTTGGATTGTATTAATTAATGAATCATAATTCTGTTGTATTTGTTCTGCTGTAAGTTCTCTCATTTTACCACCATTGGTTTTCTTTATCATTAAAAGTCGGGTCTTTTAATGAGTGTTCTAATTTTTTACCATTTTCCCCGAGACCACCTGCGTCATCAACTATCTTTTGTATTTCATCTCGTCTTTCATCAGGTATCCATAGTCTTGTAAATTCTTTTGTTGGGTCATCTAATACACCTTTACTCATACACCACAATCTAATCTTCTCCCAAGAGTTGCTTAAAAATAAATTTGGGTGTGAGTTGTGAAGTAAGTTTTTCTTATATCCGTTTCCTTGTAAAATATGATACAACCACTCTACACCAGATTTTGTATTCTTAACTTGTTTCTTTTTACTATCTAGTGCACTAATTAAATCACCAACCAAGTTTTCTTCAAATTGTTTGTCGTGTTCTGGTAAAGTCCAATCTAATGTTTGTCCAACTGATACATTGTCTAACATTTCTTTAAATGATTTTTTATCTTTAAAGTATAAAGGATAATCTTTACCTAATACATGCTCGTGTGTATCGTGTTTATAAGTTAAACTTGGTCTACCAACTTTAATAGCATCTTGGACTGATAAATTCCAAGTCATATAATCATCTACTAAACATAAACTTGCAAAACATTTGTCCAATAGATAGCGATAGTTTCCGCCACTTGGTAAGTTCTTAACCATCATCCAATCTGGTGCTGGTGCACCTGCTTTAGGTTTTTTAGCTTCATCATCAGTTACCCAAACTAACCACTCATCTCTATCTAAATCTTCTGTAAACTTAATTAATTTTTTTATACCGGTTGTGTTGTTCCACCTATGGTTAAATACTAAAATCTTTTTATCTGGTAATGGAAATGGTTCTGGGTCAGGTAAATCTCCAACACCTAATGGAAAGTAATTTATTTTTTCTTTCATTACTTCTTCGTCAACACCTTTTGATGTATGTTTATTTTTATCCCAATTAGATTTCATATAATCTAAACTAACAGGACAATGGAAGTAAGAACGATAAGACAAATCAATGGCTTCTAATTGTCTGAAAAATCCAACAGGATAGCCACCAGTTGGTCTACTCTTTGCACAATCAACCCAATGGAAAAAGTTAAATGACTCTACTGACATACCATATCTACCAGTTAATAATGCATTATAAACATTGTATAATAATTCTGGTTGATGATTGAACACAAAATCAAAATCTTTTGCTCTCCAATCCGTATGTTTAACTAAATGTCTTCCGTGAAAGAACCCACGATTAAACAATACTGATTGAGCATAGGGGAATGGAACTAATGTTACATTATCTCCTAAATCTGGTATTGTATGATTTTCAGGGGTTAATATTGTGTGATGACACATAGGTAGCCATTTAATAGTTTTGGCCATTACCTTATAGTTTGAATCTGCGTGAACGATATGTTTACTACCTTTCCACCTGACTGGCGACATTATATGTAGTATTCGTCTTCCGTATAGTTTGTGTGTATAACCTGTTTTCATAATAAATTTTTAATTGTTAATTATTCTACTAGTAATAAATATCATTTAACTTTGTCAAAATACAAAATATTTTTTCCAATGTCAAGAACTTTTTTAGTTATCAGTAATAAATATAATATCTTCGTTTAAATTTGCTTTCTTAATCTTAGCATCTGTAAACTTATATGGTTTAGTTCCTGGTGATTCCAAGATATCAATACGATTTACAAATCGTTTATTCATAGTATCTTTAACTTGGTAAACTCCGTCCTTTCCGTCTGTTCCACTCAACACAATAAAATCACCATAGTCTAACCAACCACCCCAACGCTTTAAAAGGTTTCTACTAACAGCAACATATTTGTATTCTGATGCTTTATGTATTCTAATTTTAGTTCCGTCGGCTAATATATCCGGTGTTCTATCGGTTTGACCTCTTACTGGGTGATACATTGTAACCACAACATCAAGTCCGTCCAACTTATAACCATTTTCTAATTCATCAATTCTTAATTGCAATCTAACTCTATCGTCTTCTAGACTATCAATTGTCTGTAACCAATATTCACGATATCCTTTAAATAAATCTATCCAGATGTATCCATTGAATATCATAAAGATTGTTAAAAATATAATAAAATATTTTTTCATAATAAACTCCTGTGTTCTTATTATCTTAAATATTAATATATGTCAATTTCGTCATCAGTTTCAAATTCATCATATTCTGACTCACCTTTGATAACTCTTGTTGCTTCTTCTACTAATGACCAATCTTCTCTTTCAATCGCATCATAAAGTAGTTCTAATACTTGTTGTTTGTCAATTTCCATTTATAATCCAACCTTTCTCCAAATAAGGAATAGCTTTTTTATACTTCATTGTTAAAGTTTCTTTGTCTTTCGTAATTGTAACTTTTTCGTTTCTACCAATCTTTAATTCGGTTCTACGAAAACTTTCTCTTTTAAATTCTCTATCGTAAATAGTCTTACCATTTAAGTGGTCTATCTCGTGTTGAACACAAACTGATTCTAATATTAGTAAATCATTATCAACTTGATTATCTTTTTCTGGACCAAATATCATTGTTCCCTCAACATTGTCTGCTTCAACTTCAATTCTCTCGTATCGTTTTGTCGTAACCATTTTGTCCGGTATAGACAAACAACCTTCTTTATAAATTATTTCTTTTTGTTTTTTAACAATAACGGGATTCAATAAGAAAAAAGGATTCGTAACATCAACAACACAAACTGATTTATCTTCTCCGATTTGATTTGCTGATAATCCTAATCCACCCTCTTGTTTTAAGGTTTTAAACATCTCAACCGCTAATTTTTGAGCAGTCTTTAAGTCTGTTTTCTTTGTTGGTGTAGTTAATATATCATTTGGATATACTACAATTTCTTTTATCATATAACCTCTATTTAAATTTCTTTACTATTTTCTTGGCTTTTTCTAATTGTTCTTTATTCAATTCAATGTCCCAGGCAATATCATCACCCTCTCTCATATAAACAGCCGGTTTGAACTTTCTATCTCTTTTAAGTTTTAAAGTATCTCTAATTTCTTTATAGATTTCCCAACTAGGTATATGCATTTTCCATTGACCTTCTCCAATACTCCAAGTTTTTATTTTACTTTTCATAACTTTCCTTTATAAATGGTTGTATCGCTAATTCCTTGTGTTTAGCCTCCACCATTACATCTACCTCTTTTCCATAAGTATTAGGAAGTTCATTTATTATGTCAGAATGTGCTTGTGGTTTAATTGACTCATCTAATTGATGTTCTGCTTTTGATTCTGAATAATGAACTACTGGAACAATATCTTTTGGCCAAGTTGATAGAGCCATTTCTAAGGCTTCTTGTTCTGTTTGTCCACCTGTATTAAACTTAAAGTGGTGGTAATCAAACACAATAGGAATACCAATTCTTTTGTGAATACCCTCGTATAAATCTTTTACTGAATACATAGAAGCTTTGTCGTCATTTTCGACGGTAAGTCTTGTTTGAACTGACTCTGGTAGTTGTTCAAAATTTTTACAAAATCTATCTAATGCTGACTCCTTATCACCATATACCCCGTTACAATGTATATTGAGTTTGTTGTATGGTGTTCTTGATAAACCCATAAAGTCAAATATGTCTGCGTGGATAGTCAAATCTGTGATTGTGTTCTGAACTACATTTTCATTTGGTGATACCAATACATTGAAAGGCCCCGGGTGTGAAGTTAGTCTATGTCCATACTTTGTTGCTAAATCTCCACAATCTTGTAGTATGTTTTTAATCTTATCAATGTTTGGAAAGTTATTCCAATCTTGGTAATACTCAGAAGCCCAAGGAAACATTTCTGATGATAAACGAAAGAACTTAATATTGTTTTGTTCGTTCCACTCTATAATAGAATATAAGTCTGTTACATTTTTTAGAACTAATTCTGATGTATAGTCCAAACCTTTCTCTTGGAAAGTTCTTTTAATCATTGTTCTATTCGTGGTAATTCTATCATCACCCTTACGAGAACTTAATTCTGTGTTGATACATGCGTAACCTAAATTCATACTTATAATATAACCTATTTATTTTCGTTTGTCAAGAGCTTTTTTAAAACTTTTTTCAATCCAATAAATAACTACCATAACTTGTTCTTCTAATAGTGTTCCTAAAAACCAACTTAATGCTGGAAATACTATTAAAAAAGGTATCCACCAAAAGAAATATGCTATTAAATATATAACATATAAAACTAATAGTGTTGGTAGAAATCCAATTGTTATAAATTTAAAGTCTTCTTGTTTCAATTTTAATTTCATACTATCCTACTTCTATAATGTTTTTAATTTCTAACAAATGATTAATTCTGTATTTAGAATCTACATCTTTATTATACTCTCTATTAAATACAATAAAGTTATCTTTGTCTTCTCTGTTTTCAACCCAATGTTTGTGATTGACGGGTGAATCATCAATTAAATAATCTATATCGTGTATCCATTTAAATCTACTTTTCTCAAATATAACTTGATTTGGATTTAAACCATACTTACCTAACCAAGTTAAAGTGTGATGAAAGTTTCCTTTGAATTGAGATGTTACGATAATTAACTCGTGTCCGTTTTGTTCTGCCCATTTTTCAAGTGTCCAAAAGGCCGGAACTACTTCTGGAAAAGGAAGTGCTTCTTCAAAACATTCTCTTGAAAATTTATGTTTGTAAATTTCTTTTAGTTCATCTCTTGTTAATCCGGTTATATCGTTTTCAAATTTCCAAGACGATATAATTTCCGGGAACACAACATCAGGGTGTTCTTGTCCAACAACCTTTTTAAAAGCTGCTATGAAGTCTCTTAACACTCCGTCTACATCAATTCCTATTCTCATTATCTCTCTCCGTATAAGTCAAATGTTTCTATTACTGGTTCAACTTCTACCCCGTCATCAATCATTATCACACCTTTTTTAGCATCAATGTGAAAATCTGATACCTTGTATTGTAAATAAATTGAATTAAGTGCTTCTGTTAAAGATGTAAACAATACATCTGAACCCTCTACTTTCCACCTATCTCCTGGTGGTTGTCTAAATGCTATCTCTTTGTCTGCCATAATCTTACTCCACTAAGTTTGTTACTTGAATTAATATAATTGCTATTGCTAATATAATACATATAAAAGTTTTTAGTGTTGGTATTTCATCTAACATAGTCCAACTCATAATACCAAACACAATTGTTCCTACTCCGAATCCTATCATACGCATATTCCAAGTGAAACCAAAATACTCATAACATAATTTTGTTGCTATAAAAAAAGCATATCCAACTGGTATCCCGAATATTGACATATAATATGGATTGTTCCAAAATGCACTTTCAGTCCATTTGAATTGTGCGTTTAATTGATACCACGCTAAAATATTACTTATAATTAATATTACGATTGTTAAAAAAAGCTTGTTCATTTATTTTTTTTCCCGATATTTACCTTTGGTAATAACAAAAAGGAAGAATGATATACCTCGTCAACTACCAATTTTTTTCACCACATAATTTACTATTTTTTCCCCAACATTTACTTTCGTAAACTTTTCCATACCTTCAAACCCTGGTGCAGAATTTACTTCACAAATTGTATAAGTTCCTTCATTGAATAATAAGTCTACTCCTGCAATATCTAAGTTTAATAATCTAGAACACTCACCTGCTATCCACTCGATATCTTCATCAACTTGATAAGGAATCGCTTCTCCACCACGAGTTAAGTTTGCTCTAAAATCTCCGTCAACTGATTGTCTCATCATACAACCTACGACTTTTCCGTTTACTACTAATACTCTTAAATCTTTTCCGTAAGAATCCTGAATAAACTCTTGTAAAATAATATTATAACTTGGTTTGGTTAGTTCTGCCATTTTCATCAGTTGTCTAAATTGTTTTCTGTCCTCAACTAGAAATACTCCACTACCATATGAACCACTTAAAGTTTTTACTATCATTGGATATTTTAAATTCTTTTCAACTAGTTCCAGATTAATAGGGTGTTTTACCAACATAGTTTTTGGAACTGGTAAATTTGATTGTCCAAGAATTTGTTGTGAATATAATTTATCTTTAACATTATCTATAGCATCACTTCCGTTAATCATCACAACACCTAGTCTTTCCATATGTCTAATAATGGCTTTAATAAAGTAAGTTGTTCCAGAACCTGTTCTTGGAAATACAAAGTCAGGTAATTTTCTTGGTTTACCATCAACGATAATAGATTTTCTATCATCTCTGTCTACAAAGATATCTACATCTTGTGGATTAACTACACGAATATCTACTCCTTGTTTTTCAAATTCATCTACAAGTCTTTTGACTTCGTGGTTCTCACCCAATTCTTTTTTATGTATTATCCAACCTGTTAAATTCGCCATAATCTATCTTCCTCTGATTTGTCAGGATTTGTATCTTCTGGTTTTAATTCTTTGATGTATTGTATTAGTTCTACATAATCACTATCACTTACAACTTCAGATAGGTGTTCTACATATTTTAAAGCATTATCTTTACCACCATTCTGATACTCGTGTAGTGCCTTTCTTTTAAACCAATCTATACTTAACCAACTCTTGTTCATTTATTTTCTGTTTCCCATTCTTCCCCGAAGTGTCCTATCGGTACTCGTATCTCATCTTCTACATCATACTTTCTTGTTACATAATATAATAATATAGAACCTGGTTCTAATGCTTTATATCCGTGATAAATACCTGGTGTTATCTCTAATACTCTTGGATTTTTGTCTGAAAGATATTCAAACTTACAACCATCTTCTTCTGTTGCTAATCCTACTTTAAATGAACCTTTTATACATACCCAATAATCTGTTTGTAGATTATGTTTATGCCATGCTACAATATGACTCGTATTATTTACATACGAAACATTTACTTGTCCTGGTAAAGTATCAAAGACATCTAATAGTCTTTGTGCTCTATCATCTTCATTATACATCATTTTAATACCAACTTTCTTTGTTTTCTATTTAACATATGTATTGTGGTTAAGTAGTTTACACAATTTTGTTTCGTTGTTAAATTAATTTTATTTGTTTTAAATAACTCGGATAAAAATTCTAATGATTTATCATAACCACTTTGTTTATAAGTATCTCTACACTTTACAAAAACATCAGAAAACTTTTTATGGTTATATCTTACAACCTTTGATTGTTTTTTTGTTTTTGGTTGTGGTATAGGTTCTGACATTTTCCACTCGCGAGCTTTTGGTGCATTAATCTTACCACCAACTTTAACTGCTCGTCTATCTAATCTGTCTAAATTCTTTTTTGTTTCTGACGATACTGGTTGTATAAATGCTCCAGTCTTGTGTGGATATACAATATGTGCTGAATAAGCTTCTACTGATGAACACTCAACACATTCACGATACCCAAGATGAACTCTTTCATCAGGTATTTTAGTATCACATTTTATGCACTTATCAATCACATTTAGTCCATTTGTTATTTATCTTTTTAAATTTTGTAACTCGTTCTGTTAATGGAACAATTAGAAAATTACAATATTCTGGTTTCCAACCATTACAATCTCTGTATTCAACATCATATTTATTTATCCAAGTTCTCATTTTTTTATCAGATACAGCAATACATTTTGTTTTTTGTTTATTAAACAAAACATAATGACAAGGTTTTTTTCTTTTCCAATATCTTAATTTTCTATCTTCAATTCTCCACTCGGTTCTTCTGTTATCCTGGATAGTAGTAAATGCTACTTCAACATCATAAGAAGTAGAAACCAAGTCCACATCTTTTACTGGTCCATTTACTAACCTATCATTAGAACCCATATCTTTCCATAGTCGTTTAGTTTCTTCACGATATGGTTTGTCATTGTATGTTACATCTTTATGTTTCATAGTGGGAGCACAAGGACTCGAACCTTGAACCAAGAGCTTAAAAGGCTCCTGCTCTACCAAATTGAGCTATACTCCCGTATACAACATTAATATACAAAATTAATTGTCGTATGTCAAGAGTTTTTTATAATATTTGTTTATTATTAAGTTCTTGATACTTTTTATTTCTTGTTTCGCGAACAACATTATCATCTTTATGTATAACCTTCATATATTCAGAAAGTCTTAAAACTCCCATTCTTAAATTATGGTGTTGACTCATAGCTCTACAATTCGTATCAAAGTCAAATACATCACCAAGACCTTCTTCTTGAAAAGCTTTATTTCTTTCTTCATCAGTCATACGACTTAATTCCATATCTGAAATTATATGTCCACCAACTGGTGTTGATAGTAATTTGTTTCCGTCAATATCGTAGTGGTTGTTATCTTCCAAAGAATCTAATATGACTTCTCTACTAAATGTTCTATTTAATCCTGTTGGATTTGGAACTATACCTATTGTTTTTAAATACTCATCTTTGTAAAGACCTTTTAGAAACTCTTTCTTAATTTCATTGTAAACTAGTTTCATTTGACCTTGACCACTATTACGAGTATTTAATCCAAACTTTGTTAAAGACCCCTCATTATCAACGGCTCTATTTCTATAAAACTCATTGAAACAACTCACAAAAGTTACTGGGTCATTAATAGTAAATTGTGTATCTTCAATATCTCTATTCATTAATAACAATTGTAAAAGATATTGTCTTTTAGGAAAAGGTTCTGACTCCTTAGTAGTTCTTAATGAAGAAATCATATCATATAAAAAATCTAATTGGGTTTCAATTTCATCAAAGAAATTTATATCATCAGATTTATTATCAAATGCATTTCTATTGTTGTATTGTTCGATTAATTTAAAATCACTAAGGTCTACGGCTTTTTTATTAGAGTCAACAAAACAACCCACCATAGTTGAAACAGCTAAAGATTGTAATTTAACTCTTTCTTTTTCTGACATCAACTCATATAGTGGATGATAGTTTGATTCCATAGCTCGAAACTCAACATACTTTGGTGATGACATTCTTAATATCTTCTTCATAAAATTACTTGTTTCTGCATGAAACATTTGTAAATCAGATTTTGGTGAATGAACATTGACTTCTTTAAAGTAGTTCTTTGTTTCTTCTGGACTATAAAATGGAAGTATTGTAAAATTAAATTTATTACCATACCAGTAATCATTTAATACTTCATCTTTTGTTATTGAAACTCCTTTTGATTCGGCTTCTTTTATGATGTCTTCTAAATACATTCTGTTAACTTTGAATCCTCTAACGGATTCTTTATTTTGTTCGTCCCATTCTTCTGGTAATTGTTCATTATAATACCAAAGATTTTGTTTAGCATCAACTTGAACTAAACCTAGTGGAAAACCAATTAGTCCCCATAGACGATGTTCAACATCACAAGGTTCTAACACAACTTTACCATTGTTGTATCTTGTCATATTAAATGTTCCAGAACTAATCCATTGAGAATCACTTTTTATTCTTTTATTGTCTTTGTTATACCTGATTGTCCAACCCCAATGTCTTCCAGCGTGTTCACAAGCACTTCTATGGTTTGGTGCTGTATAAACCTTTGGGTCTTGACCGGTTTCTGGTTGAGAAAATAATTCTCCATTTATATATTTGTCAACTAATGGTTTTGGTGAACTTGAAAACTGGTATGAACCATATGATTCGTGTGGTTTTAAATTCTTCACATCAACATCAAATATCAATCCAATATTTTTTATAATTTGTTCTGTATTAAATGATTGTTTTAAAGATGGATAATTTTTAAGATATTTTCCATATTCATCTTCTGTTAACCAGTCTGGTGCTGATTGTTTGATTAGTTTGTTGAGTATCTCTCTCTTTTCTTTTTTAGTCATTATAGACTCCTATGTTTATGAGGTTCTACCTCTTTTATAAATGTTACTTTTAATGGTGAACATTACTAACCATATATCAATAAGTATATGTTAATACGCCTAAACAATCAAGCTATTTTAATCATATAAAACTTACAATTATAATATAATACTTTTTTTGTTGTTTGTCAAGAACTATTTTTCTCTAATACGGTTTATGTATTTCTTTATCAGTCGTTCTCTAAACGAAACTTTATCTTGTGAATGACCTGGATTCTGTTTAGTCCTAGTCAGTCTTTTTTGTAGTTGGTGAATCTTTCTAAATAATTTTGACTTGTATTCAAACTTCTTACTCATTGCATTCTCCTATCTAAATTGTGATTTTATTTCAATATTCGTTTTTGTTTAATTTCTTTTTATGGATTCTATACTTCCACAAGTTTTTTGGATTAAATGGAACATCTGGTATTTTGTCTACTTCTGCTTTCAATTTCAATATACTTGGTATCTGTACTACATAAGTATCATCAACAATGTTGAACCTACAAAGTTTATTTGTTTTATCACAAATACCTATTAAATCACCTTCTTTGGTTTCTATCAAATGTTTTCTATCACTTGGTAACCCATACATATTTACATACTCTCCGCCTTCACTTGGAACTGAATGAAATATGCCTGGTTTAGATGAACCATTATACTCAGACACATATGTCAAACACAATAGTTCATCTTCTGGTGTTTTGGTTGTTTGGTTATACCTTTTCACTATCTACGAAATGCATTTGGTTCATCATATTCGACTAATCCACTAAATTCTGATGATGAACGAATTTTCTTTCCAAGACCTTGTTGAAAATCAATTCCTAATTCACCACATACTTTTACTTCTGGTGAATTTGAAGCATCTCTATCACCACCATTACAAAATATTAGTTTGTCCATAGGTTTAAATCTGTGAATCATCTTAATAGTTTCACATACTGACTTATCTTCATCAATTGATATGATAGCTTCATCAACCATATCTAAATGATATACGATTTCTAATCTATCGTGTTCTATCATAAATTCATCACCTTTCTTTAACAAACATTGTTCACGATTATTTACAATAACCACCAACTCATCTGCTAATTCTTTAGCTAATTTAAAGTATTCTAAGTGTCCTATGTGTAGTGGGTCAAAGTATCCACTAACTATTGCTGTTTTTTTTCTTTTCATTATTACTCCTTTATAATAAGTATTTCGTGAGAATCCTTTTGATTACTGATTCCCATCTGTTTTCTGTTTTTTCCTATTCTCGTTTCACCCGTTCCCATAGAATAATTCCATTTAGGAAATACTTGGTGAAAATCTTTATACCATTCTCTAATGGTTTCACAATTATTATATGATAGAACAAATGAACCTTCGTGGTCATATAACATATCTCTCAACTTCTCGTGGTCAAATCCGTCGTGATGAACGGGTATATTCCTCATTGGATAAATACCATTGAACATCTTGTTGTCTTTGTCTTGTTCCAAATAATAAGGTGGGTCTAAATATAATAAATCTTTTTTGTGATTAGGTATCACATCTCTATAATCTGCTTGTTGAACTGACAAATTGGGGCACAAAAAGTTATTGATGTTTTTGCACATTTGTTTCCACTTATCTGCTTGTAAATATACTGAACTACCCCAACCGAGATAACCCGGCCCATAAGAAGTATTGTGGTTAAAGTAATAAAGAGAAGCTCTTTCTAAATCAGATAACGATATCACATTGTCTCGTTTGTAAGAATCTGTTTTCCAATCTGCTAGCATATCTTGTGTTTTATCTAATGACATAAGAATTTCTTTTACTTCTTTATAAGTCTTATCATCAGGGGTAATCTTGGAAAGTTCCTTTGACAACTCTTGTGGTTGTGATAAAAGAACTTCCCAAAAATTAACCAACATATCGAACACATCATATCCAATAACTTCAATATCCAATTCATTAGCCCAACGAACCTCTAACGAACCACCACCAATAAATGGCGATATAATTCGTTTAGGTTTAGGCCAAAATGGAATGTAAGTTGAGATAAATCCATACGCTCTGGACTTACCACCTGCATATCTTAATGGTGTTCGACTATGTTTCATTATTTATTTTCTTCAACTGAAGCTTTACGATACTCAGTAACTAACTTTTTTACTTCACCAATCGCTTTACGAGCTCTCGTTCCAGCGGCTTTGTTTCCAGTATTTAAGTTAGTTTGATGATTCGTTGAAAAGTCTGTAAACAAATCATTCAGTTGTGAATATAACTCATCTAATTTACTCATTGTAATCTCCTTAAGGTTTGAGTTTTAGTTTTTCCTTTTCTTATGAGGCGTGTGTAGGAATCGAACCTACGAACAATGGTTTTGCAAACCACGACATTGCCATTCTGTCAACACGCCGTTGTGGTAAGTGATGGATTTGAACCACCGTATCTCATACGAGAGTCAGATTTACAGTCTGATGCTTTTAACCGCTCAGCCAACTTACCGAGCTTCCAGTAGGATTTGAACCCACGACATTCTCATTACAAATGAGATGCTCTACCAAACTGAGCTATGGAAGCGTTTGTACTCCGACGGGTAGTCGAAACCCGATTTTATGGATGAAAACCATATGTCCTAACCATTAGACGACCGGAGCATTACTTATAGAAGCTTTGTTATGTCCTTGAAGAATAGCATTTAAGTCTTGTTCTGACAAGGTGTGGAATTATTTAATCGGTTTTCCAATCATTTCCGAACTACCTATAAGTGTTTAATTTAAAGGTTAATTTTTCTCAGACCTCTGTTTATAACTAGTCCAATACAAAAACCTAATAATACTAATAATATTTCTTGCATGTTTATCTCCTTTTATATGTTTGTGGAGCTGACAGGAATCGAACCCGCGACCTACGCAGTGCAAGTGCGTCGCTCTTCCAACTGAGCTACAGCCCCATATCTGTTTATCTATTAACTATTAAGTTAAATAAAATTACACTCGCTAATACACCAGTCATTTCTACCATACTATCTCCTTTTCTTATATCTGTTCAAAGTTTTCTTAGGAACTGCTCCTAAGTGTGTTTGTGGTTTCGTTCCAAACTTGGTATTCTTTCCTTTACCTTGTCTGGTTTTTTTCTGACCATTACCCGTTCTACTATCACTTGTTAATACTGCCATACTCTCTCCTTATACTTTCCAAAAATCTTCTTCTTTATATGTGTTGGTAAATGAACCTTCTCCGTGTACTTCTTCAGCACCTTCGGTTGAACTATAATAGTTAACAACAGCTCCTTTAATATCAACAACCTTACCTTCTTCTTTTGGATTGAAGTTTCTATTACTTGGTGGAATCTTTATGTGGATATGTTCCACTTGTCCTACTCTTCCAGTATCTGAACACTTCTTTCGTAGTCCTTCTAAATTAATTCCTTGATTTCTTCTTCTTCTTGGCATTTTTGCTCCTCGTTTTTAGTTTTACTTCTGAAGTTGTCTTTTCTCTATGACACTTCTTACATAGTGTTTGTAAATTTTCTAATTTATAATAATTCCAATCTAAATCTTTTTCTTTTACACCCTTTTGTTCTACCAATGGTTTGATGTGGTCTGCTTCCCAATGTAAATCAAAGTATCCACATTTTTTACAAATACCTTCATCACGATTCCATAGTTGAGCTCGTTGTTCTCCACTATGATAGATTAATAAGTATTCAGTTGCACAATCTTCGTGCCAACTTTTACGGGTGTTAATCGTATCTTCTTTCTCATTCAATATAACATTACCACACCACCTACAATTACCTTTGGTCTTGGTATAGTAATGTTTTGGTTTTGGTGGTTTACGGAAATCTCCGTTCCACTTCTCTTTTTTCTTTTTTCCAAATGTCTTCTCGTGTCGTGAACTCCACCTACTTAACGGCACATAAACTCCTTTGAAAGACGCGGGCCGTGGGGGCCGTCATAAACATCTGCCTTTGCCTCCCGAACCATTTTATTTTAAATCCTCATATAAGTTTAATAATATCACATATACAGCTATTCCACATATCAACAAAACAAAGCTTGTGACAATCCATTGTATTATCGTAAATATTAAACTAAACATTTATAACTTTCATTGTACTCATAATTTTTTAAAACTCGGGTAATAATAAAACTAAAGAAGCTCACCCTCATAACTATCGTCGTCCGTATCGTCCATAGGTATATCTATATTAAGATGTGATACAATATTCACATATAAAAAGAATACCCCACACCCTATACCGATGATACCGGTTAATAATTCTAATCCGTTCATTTCTTAAACATTTGGATACACAATTGTAACATAGATATCAGTTTAGACTTTAACGAAGTCGATTCTGATATAATGTTAGATTGTAATTCCGATGCCGTTTTATTTTTCTTTTTCTTAAACATATTTATCCACTCTATTACATTAACCCACATTTATAAATATCAGGTAAGCCTTCCAAACCACCAGGCTTACGCGTCTATTTCTCTCTGGTCTTCTAAAGGTCTTTCATCTATTTCTTGTTTCCAATCTAAGATTTCCCAAGAAAAGGCCTTTCTATTTCTTTGAAACTCAGTCATAGACCAATTAATGTTATCAGTTGTTAATGTCACGACCTCTGTATTGTGATTCTCATAATACATAATTTCAATCAGATAACTTTTTCTCTGTGATATTCTACTATTCATATTCTTTCCTTTATTCTTTATTAATACTATTCCTAAATCATTCATCTTGATATAACCCACGCCATACCAATTATAATTAGTATGTTCATAAACATTTCCATTAATAATTTCTCCCATACTTATCGGCGTTTCTCATTGCCCATAAAGTAAACACTATTAAACCTAATCCATATATTGTATATCCTAATATCTCCATTATCCTATCCTCGTTAAAATATAAAATTGTAAGAACAACACCATCAGTGCAATGATTGTTCTGATAAACTCCATTAAATGATTATGTCTATCGAAGAACCTTTCAATTCTATACCATATACTATCTCTGTAATCCATACTATTACCTATTCCTTCCCTTGACACCTTGTGTCAAAAAACCTATGTGTTAAAAATACTCCCGAGTTTTGCACGACCTCGAGATAAAAATCAGTCAGAGCCTCCTCTATAAATCTTGCGACTTTGCAATCACGGTTAAATGCTCCCTATAATATACGACATCTATTTCTCAATGTCAAGAGCTTTTTTTATTATCCTATTCCTATTTGAAATCCTAATTCTTCTGCGTTTTCTTTAAACTCCCATATACCTTGAACTAAGCCCTCTACTTCTTTATCGGACTTTTCCCAGAATTTGGGGTCGTGAAAGTCTTTTTGTATATCTTTCATTACTTGTTTCATCATATGTTGTAATTCTTTATCGTCTATATTACTTCTCATAGTAGGAGCTTCTTTACCTTTATACTTACCCGTGATATACCAAGCCTCGTGGATTTACGATATTAACACCACGAGAACTTGACGAACCTATTTGTTTATAATGTTTTCTTAGAACATTTATGTAAATCACTTATCCTTTTGTTAATAAAATTTTTGAGGGTGTTGTAGGATTCGAACCTACACGCTCCAATACTAACTCGTTACTTAGGTGAATATCACTATGGGTTCTCACACCCTACTTATCTAGATTCAGTATCACCGACCTTCGTCTTATTCTCGTCAGTCCCCTATTGGACTCGCACCGATTTTCATAACTCGTGTTCTTGACGACAAAACCAATCGTCATAACACCCAATTTTCAAATACATCTTAACTTACTACAATTACCCGTAAAAGTCAAGAGCTTTTTTTAAATTATTTCGGATAGATAGCAAAGGTATCAGCATACTCAGCCAGACAATGCCCTTGAGCTCTCTCGTATCCGTATTGTTCTTTACTACAACCTCTATACTTAATTCTATAATTCCCCGTTTTCATCATATTCCTAATCGTAGGATTATACCTAACTCTCATAGGAATACCTTTGTACAACGCTTGTTCAAAATAACCAGCTTCATATTGTTCCAACCTAATTGCTGGTTGATTCTGATTTAATCTATACAACTCCATAGGATTATGAGCATATCTATAACTCGTTATCTCGTGAGTTCCGTTCTCAACATACTCTCCTTTATCATTATAATAACCATAAAAATTTTGAATATATCGTGTACATAGTGTATCTTCATAATTCCTCATAGGAATACCAAAAGTATCAGTTTGAATTTCCATATTTTCCTCGTTGTTTTGTTCTATCATACTCTATATTACGAATACCCGAACTAAAAGTCAAGAGCTTTTTCACATATTTCTCAGCTTTTTCCCCCAAAATCCCCTATGCCCCACACAGGCCGCAGTCTGTCATTTTGTCATACATCAGATTTTTTTACTTTTTTTCAAAAAGCACTTGACAATAACGGCCATTTTTAGTAAATTATAAGTTAAGCTGTATTATGTATCTGCAAGATTAGGATTGTCGCTCTAATATCTAGTAGCTCTTTCTTTTTGTATATGTGGATAAGCTGTGGATAAGTGTATGTCATTGTGTCATATCAGGGAAAAAAATCGCAGGGCTCAACACGAACATATTATATTTCTTGTTATGATATTAAGAACTTGGTGGTCTGGTTGGGAAATTATGTGTGAAAAGTGGGTTGAATTCCCTTACTTTCCCTATTTTGATAAAAATGATATGTAGATTGGTGATGCACCAAATGAGTTTATAGGATTAAATATAATGATAGATTACTTTTTATTTGATATATGACAACCTTTTTTTATAAAAGTGTCTTAAAGGGGTATTCCCGTTCCAAATTTACCTATACCCGTTGATGAAATTTTGTTTGTGAGTTATTTCTTGATGTCGAACCAAATCGTTTCGTCGTCTTGATTTTTTGGTTCTTTTTTCTTGGTAGGTTTATCACTCCAGATGAGTAATAAAATTCCGATAATGAGTAGGATATGCAAGAATATTCCTATCCATTGATAGTCTGATATGTGATTTAAAAAATCCATAGTTGAGTATAACTATTTAGATATATTAATTATCTATCAGTTTTTTAAGTGAATACAATACCCACGCGGATATAGTTAAAGATGAGATTGCTATGATAAAGTGTTCCATATACTATTCTATAATAGATGAGATTCCTAAACATAAAATCGTTCCTATGTAAATTATTAATGCTATCGTTTCAACAACCATAGTTTTTTCTCCTGAAAATGTTTGATGTGTTTACAAGGTTTCCCTCGTCTAAATTTGTATCCTGGACAAGTACAAGTCCACTCCAATACTCTTGGATTAAAAGTTATATCGTAGTCTTTATCTTTGATTTTTAGGTGTTGAGTTCCGTCGTCTTCTACCCATACTCCACCTATTAAATCAATGAGATAATTATAATTGTTCATTAAAATCCTTTTGGTATAATTTTACTAATTCTTTGTCCATACGCATCCACCTTTTGAAATCTTTAACTTCCAATACCATTATATCCAAACACTCTTCTATTTGAGTATCTGAATATCCTAATTTCAATAGGTGCTCAATTAAATCTGATAATGTGTAATTATTCTTCAAAACCACCTAAATATTCGTGTATTTCGTCATCAGTCATTCTGTTATCTTCTTGAAGTCTTTCAACCATTTCATCATAGGTTAAAGGTCTTCCATTGTTATAAACTGGTCCAATATTGGTTTCCATTTGAAACTCAATATCGTGTTGAGGTAATTTACCATTATCCCTATTCAATTCATAGTTCATACAACCCATAGCGAAAGTTCCCATATCCATAATTTAAATTCTCCTATTCATTATCATTACAATACAATATAGGAGCTTCCTCATTCAAAGTCAAGAGCTTTCTTTAAAAAAGATGAATTTTAATGCGAAAAATCTTTGATTTTTCCAATATATATGGTGGGCCTATTAACATATATCTATAATATTATCAGAATTGACTCTTTCAGTCCAGTGTATAGGTACGATATGTGATTAGTGTGATGTATGGAGATTCTGATATATGGGAATTCTCAAATCAAGACAGTTCCCGCGGGGGGAACTGTGGTTGAATGGGAAAAGAGCTTCTACTTATACTCATCTATTAGGGATATTTTCACGGGATGTAGACCCTTATTATGATGTATGTAAGTGTAAGCTACTTTCCTTTTTATAATTCTTTACACAAGAACTGTCTATTTTTTGTGGACTTTTTTATTTCGTGTGATTACTTGATTACTATTACTATATGTAGTGGCTTCTATACTATCTATATTATTATTACCCGAGATGGCTCATATATCCATATTCTTTACCACCATAAAAGTCGTTAGACTTTTTTGGATTGGGATTTGAGTATTTTCGTTGTTCCTTTGGTATGTTTCGGGTCGTAAGGGCACATTTTACAACCACTCCCGCAACAATAACCACGAGCCAAGTGTTTCTCTCTTGACATTACTTTCTTTTTCATTTTGATTTTAGTTTGAGAACATATCCCAGAACATATCACCTATTAATGCGATTAAACCACCACCAATTATAGTTCTCCACATAGTTGTGTTTTCTCTAAATTGTGTGTTTTGTTTGGTTTCCGCCCATAGGCCTTCATTGGGATTGAATAGATTTTCTTTGATAAATGAAATATCTTGGTGTATTTCATCAAATTTTGATGTGAAATGTTTTTCCAACTTTTGAACTGATTTATCTTGTTCGTTTAGTCGGTATAGTATTAATTCTAAATCTTGTTTGTCTTGTTTATTCATAGGTTTTTTTAATCCTTTTTTCATCTCAAATATAAATATAACATTTATTATTTTTGAGTAGGATTCGGGTCATTTTCTTCACGGGGTTCGTTATTATTTTTACCACGAAGTGTATCTATTGGGCCTCCAACACCACCCATACCTGTTACTTTGGTTTTTTTACTAAAATCATTTATTTTTGGTTTCATATTTACCTCTTTTAATTCCTCTTTTGTTAATGGTCTATCTAACATTGGTATTTCTTCATCACATTCACAAATGTTACAACCACATTCTTCTTGATTAACTATTTTTTTGTTCTCATTCATAACTTGCATAATTATCCAACCACTCATCAATACGATTGTCACCGAAATAAAGATAAATAATAAAAATCCTAATAATATGCTTAATAATGTGTTCATTTCGTCTATAAGTATTTGTTTTTGTTATTTTCTTCTATAATAAACAACACTATTAATGTTAATATTACGAATATCGGGAAGGCAGAGGCAGATAACATTACACCGAGCCCCCTTTGTATTCAAACACCACCTCGTATTTATATTCTGGTTCTGATTGTTTTAATCTATTGAGTTCTGTGTCGATATCTTTTGTCGTTATCCACTTTTCTTGAACTTGATTATTGTTTTTGTCTGTGATTTTAACAATAAATCTTGAGTCAATCTCTCTTTTCTGTTGTTCTGTTAATTCTTCCATTGTCGTCCTTTTGTTTAGTGCTCCAAACTCCGTCGTCATAACACACTTTTTTGTGTATTTTTAAATCTTCTCTATCTTCTAATTCTGAATCTATTGTGTCGTAGTAGTCTTCGCTTTCTCTAATTAATTTTGTAAATGTCTCTCCGCCGTTCCATATTCCTTTCTCGGAATCACTCATTATCGTTGTCCTTTCCTTTATCTTCCCAAGTTTTCATTTTTTTAATAGTCCAACCCAAATTATCGGGACTTTTTGGGGTTTCCATAATCTTTTTTTCTTTCGTGTTTAATATGAAAAAACAATTATAACACAATGTTCTTAAATTACTTAAATCTCTGTTTGACTTATCTTTGTCAATATAATCTAAGATTAACGGCGATTGTGAGTCTGATTTTCTAAATTCTGAATATCCACAATTGGAACATTCTTGAATTAACCAACCCACTTTGATTAATCTATTTAATAATTTGTGGTCAGGATAGTTAGGGTGATTACCACTTAATATACTGGATAACCAGCCCTCGGTATTAAACCTATCCCCACCTTTGTTAACACCAACTCCTGCGGCATTCTTATTTTGTTCAAATAAGTCATACATTTTCGCATACTTCTTAAATGTATTATAGGATACTCCTAAAAACTTTGAGGCGGCTCGGATAGACCTCGTGTTTTGAATAGCCCACTCAATTTTAGATTTTGGAATTGGTTTACTTCTAAAAGGATTTTTCTTATGTCTTTGTGGTTGAACTAATCCTCGTCCAAAAGCGTTTTCAAGTTCTTCCAAACTCTCTTGATGTTCTTTTTTTACATCTTCACTCATTTTTACTTTTTATATTTCTTTTTAAAAGGTTTCTTTTTATATCTTTTTTTAGGTTTTTGTTTTAATAGTTCGTCTTTTAACATTTTTCTTTGTATTCTTAAACTAATAACTTCATTATCTAAATCACTCATTTTTCCTGATGATACTATTGCTACTGCTAAACTACCACCAATACTACCTATTAATAAACCTATTGTAAATAAAATCCATTCCATTTTATTCCTCCTCTAAATATTCACTATTCTGATGTATTATAATTAACGAGCCACTATCTTCGTTTGGATTTTCTTCATAATCCAATCGGACATTTACTGCTTCATCAAAAATAGTTTTTTTTAATTCAGTTAATTCTTTATCAGAATTTAACTCTTGTATTTGTTTCGTCTTTTTCTTTTTTAACTTCATATAACCTCTCAAAATCATCTTTACTTGGTATTTGTTTTTTAAAGTAAAAGAATTCTTTTGCTTCTTCCATATCTGTTAAATTATCTTGGACATCTACTACTTCTTTTGCTGTTTTGTTGATTAATCTATATCTACCCATATAATTTCATTAAATCCGTATAACCACCGATAACTTTTTCATTCACAACTATTGTTGGAATTGCTAATCTACCGGTTAATTCCATTAATCTGTTTCTACTTATTCCTTGCGAGTCTATGTTAATTTCTTCATAAGGAATGTTTTTCTCGTCGAGAAATCTTTTTGCGGATACACAACCAGAACACCAATCTGCTGAATATATTACTATCTTATCCACCTAAAACCTTTTTCTTTCCACCATCATATTCGTATGCGTGTCCATTATCTATCAGTAATTGGTTCAATGATTTATCTTCACCTTCAATAAAGATTTCACCAAGTAATCTACCATATTTTCCAACCCCGTGTGATTTCACTGTGAATTTACCATCATTTCTTGATAACATTTCTAATGTGTATGCTTTCGCTTTTAAACCTAATTTTTTTTCTTCAAGGTTTCGTGTTCTACTTTCCCAGGTATCAACACCCATAAATCTAATTCTTTTCTTTACTTGTGTATTGAATCCTAAATCTATCCATGCATCGGCGGTATCTCCGTCAACTCCTTTTATTAATCTTGCATTATAAATCCACGGGTCTAATTTTTTACCCATTTTATTTCTCCTGATATTGTGAACATTTCATATAGTAATAAATATCATTTTATTTAATTTTTAAGCCTTTTATTTTATCTAAAAACTCTTCTATTGTATAATCTTTAACTTGTTGGTCTATAATACGAACTTCTTCTAATTTTTCTGGATATTTTTCTACCAAGTTCATTAGAATTTTAAATCCGTCTTCGGTATGAAATGTGTTGAAACTAATCTCACCCAATGTATTTGTTGAGTTGATTGCATCCTTTTCGGTATCACCTTTCATTAAAATATAGAAAGTCATTCTGAATCAAATGGTATTTCTAATTGTTCTGACTTTTCCCAAGCAACACCAGTATCATTGTCTTCCCAATCTTTTTCCGGTCTTACTTCTAAATTGGTATTCCACACACCACTTAAAGTGTGCATATCCAATCCTAATTCATTACCAAATGAAATCATTGCACTAATATCTTTTGGAAAACATTTACCACCAAAACCAAACTTTCCATCTGGTCCTGGAACATTCATATGTGAGTGTCCTATTCTTCCGTCTCTTATGAAACCTTCAACTGCCATATTCCAATCTGCTTCACACAAATCAGAAACTTGTCTCATTTCGTTTAAGAAAGATACTTTAGTTGCAAAGAAACAATTATTCATATATTTTATTAGTTCTGCTGTTTGATAATTTGTTTCAATAACTGGGATAGTATCACCAAATCTCCAACGATATAAATCTGCTACTTTATTTGTATTTTCTTTATCACCACCCAATATATAACGAGTTTGATTTATAAAATCAAAGTTAGCACTTCGTTCTGTTAAAAACTCTGGATTAAATACCAAGTTTAAGTTTTGATATTTTTGTTGAAGCTTTTTGGTTGTTCCAGGTGTTATGGTGCTTCTTATCAATACAATGTTATCAACTGCTGGAACTAATTCTAAATGTTCTGGTTCTATTTCAGCAGTTATTTTAGATATTTCTTGTAATGCATCTTCTACATAACTTAAATTTATACTTCCGTCTGAATTTGATGGTGTTGGTACTGATAAAAATATAAAGTCAGAATATGCAACTACATCTTCCAATGTGTGCAATGACCTTGATTTGTCTTTATCGTAGATATACATTTCATCTACATCACAACCCGTTTGTGGTGAAAATCCAAACTCTACCGCTGAACCTACAAATCCTCTACCTACTATACCAATTTTATACATCTAATCCCATCTCCTTTTTATATTTTGGAATCCAAGTATCAATATTTCCTTTTGGTTTCCAACCCAACAATTCTTCTGCTAATGAATTGTCTGCTAATGTTTCTGGTGGTTCAATTACTGGGTCTACATTAACTTTATCTCCACCAATCATATCTGCGATGTCATTAATTGAACGATTATCACCATTACCAATATTGATGACTTCACCATTACCAACATTTTCAGATTGAGATGCTAGTATGTTTGCGTTTACAACATCACCTACATAAGTGAAATCTCGTCTTTGTTCTCCGTCGCCTCTAATTGTCATTGGTTTTCCATTTAATAATTGGTCTACGAATATACCAATAACCATTGCGTAAGCTCCACCAACATTTTGTCGTTCACCATAGATATTAAAATATCTTAATGATACGGTTTCTAATCCGTATACTTCGGAAAACATTTTACACATAACTTCACCATAATATTTTTGTGCTCCATACGGGGACAATGGATTTACCGGGTCTGATTCTTTTGATGGTAATTTCTCGGTATTTCCGTAGGCTGATGATGACGCACTATATACGACTCTCCTCACACCTGCGTCTGAAGCACATTTTAAAACATTTAAAGTTCCGATTGTATTATTAGTTTCATATTCAACAGGTTCTTCGATTGAAGGTTGAACTCTCGCTTTAGCGGCTAGTAAAAATACTGAATCCGCTCCCTTCATAACTTCTGTCATATTCTTATCTTGTTTAGGGTCACTAATATCCATATACTCTAACTGAACTTTTGGATTAATATTCTCTCTCTTACCCGTTGATAAATTATCTATTACTACTACTTCGTGGTTCTGTTCTACAAGTTTATCTACGATATTACTACCGATAAAACCTGCACCACCTACTACTACATATTTCATTGTTTTTTCTCCAATTTACTATCATATTTTTTTGTTTCTTCCGAATCATTTGTTCTATTGTTGTCGTGGAAACGATAACGATATAATGGCATTCTCAAATGATACATTTTATATTTATCTAAAAATCTTTTATTCAAGTCGTGTCCTTCTCTCATTTTGAAACTCTCATCATAAAAACCAAGATTTGCAAGTGATTCGTAAGTATACATTATACCACACGCAACAAATTCTTCTTTTGAATTGTGTCTAGATAATAATTCGGCCGTGTCATTGACTTTAAAATAATCACACGCTACTGCTTGATAATTACAATCTGTGTTCATTACTCTTGGTCCAGAATTTGACTTTAAAAAGGTTGACAAGACATATAAAAAATGACTTGAAACATAATCATCACAATCCACTCTTACAAAATACTTTGACATTGATGTTTTTAAAATTTTGTTTAATGATGTTGGTAATCCTAAGTTTTTTTCGTTATTGATTACCCTAATGTTCATATGTTCTTTAAAAATATCAGTAACATCATCTAATGTTTCATTTGGGTCATCATTGACTACTACAACTTCATATCTTGATTTTTCTAATGTTTGTGAGTTTAAACTTCTTAAACAGCGGTGTAACCACTCTTTTTGTTTATAAACACAAACTGCTACAGTGATTTCATACATAATTCTAATATACTCCTAAATGCTATTTCTTGACTATCTGTCGTTACACCAGCAACATGCGGTGTTAAAGTTAAATTTTCATACTTACCACTTTGATACAATTGAAATAATTCTGAGTGGAATGGTGTGTTTTCATTTTGTTCATCTACAATTACATCAGCAGAATAATAAATTTCTCTTGACTTTATCAATAAACTTATGTATCTTTCATCAACGACTTCACCTCTTGAAGTATTAATGACCACAAGACCCTTTTTAAAGTCTTTAAAGGTATCATATGTGATTAAATTTCTACTCGTATCATTTAACCCACAATTAATTGATACAATATCTACATCTTTTAATGATTCAATATTTGGAACTTTATTTTTTCCTCGTAAAACATTTGGGTCATAGAATTTATAATTCATACCGAAAGTTTCTGCATATTTTGAAACATTTTTACCTATTCTACCATAACCAATAATACCAATGGTTTTTCCATATAATTGTTGAGTTCTTAAATTTTCTTCGTTATTTTTTTCTCTCCAATGTTTTGTATTGTTAGTTGCTTCTCTAAACTTTCTCATAGCATTCATAATATGTAACCAAGTAAATTCTGATGAAGCTGTTATTTTATCTAATGATTTTCTATCATCTAATAATGAATAAAATTGTATTCCTCTTTTCTTTAAATAATCTAAATCAATGTGTGTATTACCGGTTGAAGGTGTTGCTACTATTTTTAAGTCTTTACACCACTCGTTATTAAGTGAACTTTTATCATATTTAAAATCACTACCAGGATTAGTTATTAATATTTCTGGATAAATACTTTCTTCTAATCCTAAATCAAATAATAAATCATCTTTAATATTAATAAAATCTGTTGGACAATCTATTTGTATTTTAGTTCGTTCTTTTTTCCAACTCATTAACTTCTCTCTATTGCTTCTTTTATGTTTAACATTACTTCTGCTATTCTTAAATCTATTTCACTATCTATGTTGATTGAATATTTATCTTCCATTACATAAGGTCTTGAAATTTTTCCGTGTCTTGTTTTTTCGTTCATTAGTGTATCTCTTTTCATTGAATAGATACCACCATTTCTAATATAACACGGCTCTAAATCTTGTCTTCTACCAGCATCTCCCTCTGGATATTCTGAACAAAAGTCTTCAATCAAATCATCATCAGTAATTCTTTTCATTCTAACGGGGTGTTTGTCGGTCATTTGTGTGACTGAAATAACACTATCTGCATCTGTTGTGATTAATTTATTTACAGCTTCTCGAATGTGGTCTTCGTTTCTTAATGGACACACTACTGGAAGTTCTACTACATAATCATATGTAATTCCTTTTAACTTTTCAATCTCACCAACCGCCCAATGTAAAGAATCAACTGATAAAACTTCATCTCCTGATAATTCTTCTGGTCTTTTTATTGTATTGACTTCTTCTTGTCTTCCAACTTCTAGTATTTCATCTGAATCAGAACTAACCCAAATACTATCAAATACATTACTTTTTTTAGCAGATTCGATAGTCCAAGTCATTAATGGTTTTCCATTAACTTTTCTAATGTTCTTTCTTGGAACACCTTTTGAACCACCACGAACTTGCAATACACACAAAATTTTATTCTTCTGATAAGTATGATTCACTCATTTTCTCCTTTAATTGTTCTTCGGTAAGAGGCTTTTGTTCAACTTTCATATCCCAACGACCTGTATAATTTTCTCTTGTTTCGGCTTCTATATCTTGATAATCTCTACCTAAAAATTGACTTGTTTCTTCTCTTAATTTAATGTAGTTATTTAATTCCAACATTTCATCAGGAAGTATTGAGAATTTATTATCTCTACCAGGTAAACTTTTATCTATTGTGAAATGTTTTTCAATCCAATCAACACCATATTCTAATGATTGTTTTGCAACTTCAATACCTTCACAATGGTCTGAATAACCTATTTCAAATTTTTCTAATCCAGGTGTTTGTTCACACAATTCTCTTAACAAATTAATTTTTGGTAAGTTTGCTCTACTTGGTTCACAAGGATAAGACGAAACACAATGCATCAAAATAAGTTTTTTATTATATCCACCTACTGATGTAGGGAAATATTTACAAGTGTTTTCTATGTTTTCTCTTATTTCTGAAAACTTTGAAGTTCCGGTTGACATAAAAACATTATCAAATACTGAAAAAGTATATTTTAATAAATCTTTATTTCTTGACTCCATACTTGGAATTTTAACGCTTCTATGTTGAAAAGAATTGTGTCTTCTGTCCGACATCATTAACATTCTCATTCCTTGTTGACTAAAACCTGTGCATAAAAACTTTATACCTACATCTCTACAAATATCTCTTATTTCACTTAAACTTGTTGGATAACCATTTGCCATTGAAGCCTTTTCATAAATTTCCCTACGACCATCAGTATCCCAAGGCCCAGGTTTTAAATATTTAGGGTCAAAGTATTGGAACTTTGCGAATTCAGCACCACTATCTTTAGCGGCTTGAACCATTTCTTTACATAATCCTGCATCATCTATGTAATTAAATCCTATTTCAGCTATTAATTTCGTCATAATACTCCTCAAATGGAAATGGAATTTCATTAAATCCAACCATTATTCTTTTTAAATTAAAGTTATCTAATTTAGCATCGTTATCACCAGGCATTGCTGATGGACATATTGCTATGTTTGAATCTTTTAAAAACTGAATTACTTTTTCATTGTAATGTTTTTTCTGTCCTTCTGGATAACTAAACAAACTTATTTTTCTATCTAGTTTTTCTTCTAATATTTCTAAACAAGTTGTTATTTCAGTTGCTAATTCTGCGGTTGATAAATAAGACATTATTTCGTGATTGTGTGTATGTCCGCCAATATCAAACAATAGATTTTCATCAATTTCTTTTATTTGTTCCCAAGAAAGATTTTGTATATCTGGATAATAATAATCCATATCAATACCAACAGCTTGAAACTCTTTTTTAAATCCTTGTATAAATTCATCTCTTTTTTTCGGACTACAATTTTTTAAATATCCTTTTACATCTTCTACAAAATTTATCTTACCTTCATCAGTTTTTAAATTGTATTCTTTACCATATACATCTAATTTTGTTTTTTCTTCATTGGAATAGTTTACAAAGTAATCAACGATATCAGTCCAATAAAATCTATTCGTTGGAAATGGTCTACCAACTCCTTTTAAATCATCAACAAATCCTGTTGAAATAAAAAATGTTGCTGGTAAATTATATTTTTTTAATATTGGAACTGCATTGTGATATAGATTTTCATACGAGTCATCAAAGGTAATTGCTACATCATCTTTTGGTCTGTATTGAATCCAATCAGTTAGTTTGACTACTCTTTTGTTTTCACTTAACCACCTCATTTGTCTTTCAAATTCAAACAAATCAATATGTTTTCCATTGTAGTTTAGAAAAGTTCCATCTCTTGGCTCTTTTTTCCAATCTGTTACTCCGTGATATAATAATATTTTACTCATTGTATAATTTATAATCGTTAATGTATTTAATAAAGATATCCTCTGTTAAATGTTTTTCTTCTAATGACATTGCTGTGTAGTATTCTCCAAATTCTGTTTGTCTTTCCCCTTTAATCTTACCATCTTTTTGTTTAAATTTTTCCAAAACTTCCAACATCATATTTGTTGCTAATATTGTGGTGTGGTATTTTAAATGATATATTTCATCAACTTTTGTTAGTGAAACTTTTCCTGTTGAAAGAACATCACCGGTGTCTAAATCCTCATCAACATAATGTATTGCTACCCCAATGTTATCAAAGTCTTCGTTCTTAATAGCCCACAAATCAGAGTCTAATCCTCTATACTTATCAATCTGTCCTCTATGAACATTAATTGTTCCCCACTTAGAAGCATTAAAAATATAAGGTTTTACTATACCAGTTCCAAAAGTAATAATTAAATCTGGATTCATTGACTCAATATATTTTTGTAGGTTTTTATTGTTTACTGAATAAACCTCTACAATTTTCTTTTTTAACTCGTCTGATAAATCATTAGGTGTCCCATCTTCAAAAAACTTGTCTTCATATTTGTTTTCTAAATTACTATAAAATGGACCTGTTGGATAATCTTTTTTCAAAACTTTGCGTTCATAGATTATACCACAAATGTTGTGTAGTTCAGCTATCTTATTTATGAAATAAGTGTGATGTTTAGTCGGTGTTGATAGAATCAGAATTTTCATTATAACCTTTGGTAATAAGTATCATTTAATTGCCCCTAATTAAACTTTTTTTTTATTTCGTGTAAGTTTTTTAACGAAGTAATGTTTAAATGAAATATTGAATAAGCCATCTCACCCAATTCTCCACTATCAGTTAATATGTCTCCAAGATTAAGTAAAAAATTATACAACTCATTTGTTAATTCAGAACCATCAAATCGAACTACAACTCCATTGTTAATTTCATCATCATAATGACCGACTCTTTCTTTCAAAGGTCTTGTTGTATTTTTTTGTTCTCTATGAATATACAAATCTAATTCTCGTTGATTACAATCTGTATAGATATTTGAACACCAAGGCTCTAATTGATATAACATTGCTAAATCACAATTTTTAATCTTGAAAGCTATATCATACTTTGGTTGTATAATTGGATACATAAGTGCATCGTGTTTAACTACACTACCCCATTTTCTAATAAATTCTCTTGTTGAATTATTCATTAGATTCTGCCATTCTGCTGATTTTTGTGAATGGTCTTTGGTTAATTTTCCGTGTTGAAATTGTCCACCTCTTGCTGTTAAATGATAAACAAATGAATTCCAAGATTGAATTAATTCCATACCACCCAATACCATACGATTAAACAAATCAGAATCTTCTCTTGCTGATTTAAAACGATAATCGTGTCCACCAATTATTTCTAAATCTTTTTTGTGAATTAGCCAAGGAGCGAAACAACCCTCAGTTGTCTTTTCCCCATATTGTTCTTTACATTTTTCAACATATTCATCAAATCCTTTTTCATCAAAACCTTCTTCAACATCTTGTTCAGGCCACATACCAAAGTTTTCAACTATTTTTTCTGGACCTTCGGGGTGTAGTGGTGGTTCTATTCTTGTTGAACAAACTACTACTCCTCGTTTCCAATGTTTAAACGCGTGATAGTCAGCATCTTTACCTAACATCATATCGGCGTGAAATATCATACCAATATCTGTTGGTGCATTATAAATAAGATAATCATACGCCTCTCCAATACCATACAAACCATCTCTTTCGTTTAACTTGACGATTGTGTTTTCGTCTTTGTTTTCCATTAACCACTCGTAACATTTATCTTCATTAGAATCAACCAAAATATGTATGTAGTGGTCTTTTCTAAATGCATTCTTTCTAATACTTTCTATGGCTACTTTTACATATCTCAAATTATTTTTACTTGGAATACAAAAAGTTATTCTTGGCATATATCTTTCTTTTTTCAAATGATGTGGTGGATTACCAAATTGGTGTTTTACTTTTCGTTTGTGTTGTTTACTTTTTGCCATTGTCTGCTCTTCCCAATAACCCTTTTGTTATTGATTTGTCTTTATCATATTCTGGAAGTATATCTGCTATTTCAGTTACTACTCTTCTTACATCTTCTTTTGACATATGTAAATGTAATGGTAATGATATTAGTTCTGAACTAATTTCGTGAGCGTTTTTACAAGTTCCGTGTGCGTAATTATACATTGGATATTGTGTGTTGTCTAAGTAATGAACACCACAATAGATATCTCTTTTTGATAATTCTTCCATTACAAAATCTCTCAACCCTTTTTTAATTCTGATTGGATACAAATGTCTTGAATGAGTTCCCTCAACCAATGTATTTTTTACCGATTGGATTGATTCTAAATTAAGTATATTAAAATAATAATCATAAGTTTCAGAAAGTAAATTTCGGTATTGGTTATCTTCATTTAAATATTTTAGTTGAACTAATCCAATAGCTCCCATAAGTGCATTTCCGTGATACTTATATCCAACATTTGGCACATCATACTTCCAATTATAAGTTCCTTTGTTGTATCTATCGTATGTAGATTTATCAATACCCAACCAAGATAATTGTCTCGCGAGTTTGTCATCTTCTTCGTCTTTGAAACAAACCATACCACTATCTGCTGTTGGTAAGTTCTTTACCGCTTGAAAACTAAATACCGAAACATCAGCATCCCAACCAACTTGTGATTGTGTCATCGCTTGATATTGTGGATAAACTCTCATTGTTTGTGTTCCTGCTAAATGAGCCGCGTCTAAAATCAATGGTATATTTTGTAAATTACAAATCTCTCTAATCTTATCATATTGTCCAATATTACCACCAATCCCAACAAACATTACTGCTCTTGTTTTGTCTGTGATATTACTCAGAACTGAATCTGGGTCTAAACACAAGCTATCATCAACATCAGCGAATACTGGTTTTAAGTTTTCATACATAATGGCGTGATTGGTAGAAACAAATGTTAATGGTGTTGTGATAATTTCATCTCCGTCTTCCCAACCATATTTTTCTTTAAACACTTTAAGTGCTAAATGTAATCCTGCTGTTGCTGATTGTAGAAAATGAGCGTGTTCAAGGTCTGCATAGGTTTTCCACTTTTCTTCAAACTCAATAGCTTTTCCACCCATACCAGTCCAACTCGTATCTAAACACTCTTGAATTTCTTTTAGAATTTCTTCTGTTCTGTATTTTGGTTTTAAAACTTGTATCTTATCCATTATCCCACCACAGCTAACACTTCTTTTTCAGACATTATTAATACATCTTGTCCTTCGTGATTTACTTCTGTTCCTGTATATTTAGGATACAAAATTAAATCATCTTTTTTAATTGTTTCACAATCACCAACTGCTAATACTTTACCTTCTTGCGGTTTGTCTTGAGCTGTATCTGGTAATATAATTCCACTCTCTGTTTTTTCTGATTGTGTCGTTGGTTCTACAACAACTCTATCTCCTAATGGTTTAATCATTTTTTCTCCTTTTGACTAACTAATTTATTTGCTTGAACTAAACTATCTGGTGTTCCGGCGTCTGACCAAAATCCTTTTAATTCACTATGTGTTGTTTTTCCTCTATCAATATACCAATTAATTAAATCAACCACTTCTAACTCACCTCGTTCTGATGGTTTTAGTGTGTCGATAACGCTCCAAACTTCATCATTAAACATATAAAGTCCTGTAACTGCATAATTAGACATTGGTTTTTCTGGTTTTTCTTCTACTTTTACTAAGTGTCTGTCCATACCTTGAAATACTGGAACTCCAAACCTCCCAGGGTCTGGAACTTCTTTTAAAAATATATGACACCAACTATCGTAATAATTTAATTTTAAATCACTAAAGTCATCTTCAAAAATATTATCACCCAAACAAACAAAAACATTATCTCTCCCTGCAAATTCTTTACACAATCCTAAAGCTTGAGCGATACCACCAGGTTTTTCTTGAACTCTGTAAGTAATATCTACTCCATATTCACCACCACTTCCTAATTGGTTCATTATTTGTCCACAATGTTCTTTACCAGAAACAATACAAATTTCTTTACAACCAATTTGTTTTAGTGTTTGTAATGGATAATAAATCATTGGTTTATCGTAAACAGGTAATAATGATTTGTTGAATATTTTTGTTAATGGATACAACCTTGAGCCGTGTCCACCTGCTAGTATTATACCCTTCATTCCATTCTCTCCCCAATAATACAAGCATCTGGTAATTGTCTAAATGGTGGTTCTTCGTATTTCAATCTAACTTGACCAGCTCCACATTCAGTCATATATTTCGAAAAACGATATTGGTCTGATAAATATTTCATACCTTGTTGTCCAAATACTTTTGTGAATTTGTATCCGTTTAGATATTCCGAAGTATTTCCATTAGGGTCTCTTGAATCACTACCATCAGGCATTTCAATCAATGGAAAGTTTACATAATCAAATCCACCAACTTCTCTAATGTATTTCATTTTAGAAGCAAAGAAACTTCCTCTCATTGACCAACATTGTAAAGGTTCTTCATAAAGATGTTTGTTTTCTTCTTTTGCATAATCTCTCCAATTGTATCCGTTTTTTAACCAATAAGATAATCTTGCTTCTTCTAATGGATTAATATCCCACGGGTAATTCCACCCATTTCCAATTACTTTTGTAGTTGGATTTAAATTGAAATGGTCTACACAAACATTAATGAAAGACCAATCGTGAACAACCATATCATCTTGAATAAAGAATAAAAAAGTATCATCATCTAAATCCATATCATTTAGAACTTTATCATAAGCTCCCCACTCTAATCCAATATTTTCATATTCTTTGTAATCAAATTTTTCTGTGATTATTTTTGGTGGTGTCTTATGACAGGTCCACATCACATCTAAATTTTCGTTTTCTTCTTTTAGTTCGTATAGTGCATCAATGAAATCTGTTTGGTTTTTCTTTCCGTCCCATTCATCATACCACCAACCACATACTATAAATTGTATTTTCATGCTTGTTTCCAACCTTTCGGGTCTAATAATGCTAAATCACTTTCAACCATATTTTTTACTAATTGTTTAAAATCTGTTTTAGGTTTCCAACCTAATTCATATTTTGCTTTACTTGCATCACCTCGTAAAACATCAACTTCTGCGGGTCTCATAAATCTTGGGTCTTGTTTAACATATTTTTCCCAATTAGAAATACCAACCACATCAAAAGCAGAATCTAAAAATTCTCTAATAGTGTGTGTTTCTCCTGTTGCTATCACAAAGTCATCTGGTTTATCTTGTTGTAACATTAACCACATTGACTCAACATAGTCAGGTGCATAACCCCAATCTCTTTTTGCTTCTAAATTACCTAATGTTATGTGGTCTGATAATCCGTGAACTATTTGAGCAACTCCATCAGAAATCTTTCTCGTAACAAATTGGTGTCCTCTTCTTTCAGATTCGTGATTAAATAAAATACCACAAGTATTAAACATATCATAAGATTCACGATAGTTTTTAGTAATCCAATGAGCGTATAATTTAGAAACACCATAAGGACTTCTTGGATAAAAAGGTGTTCTTTCTGTTGCTGGATTTTCTATCATACGACCAAATAGTTCTGATGTTGATGCTTGATAAAATCTTGTATCCATATTTAATGTTCTGATTGCATCTAATATTCTTAATGAACCTAACCCTGTTACATTTGAAGTTTGTTCTGGTGTGTTCCAACTTTCTCCAACAAAAGATTGAGAACCTAAATTATAAACTTCATCTGGTTGAGCAGTTGATAGTGCTGAAAGTAAAGAAGTGCTATCAGTTAAATCTCCCGTAATAAACTCAAAGTTTTCATTTGATTCTAAATGTTTTGTATTGGTTCTGTTTTTCAATGACGAATGTCTTTCCATACCATAAACTTTATAACCTTTTTCTAATAAGAAATCGGCTAAATGGCTTCCGTCCATACCATTTATTCCTGTTATTAACGCTCTTTTCATTCTTTACTCCTGTTTTGGTCTTGTAAATTATTAATATCAAGTCGTGTGTTCATTTCTACGACATTATCTGATTTTTTATTGAAAAAGTTTGGTAAGAAAAAACTATTAATTTCTTTACCAACAAAAATTATACCTGGTTCAGTATATATGTCTAGACTATGATAACCTAAATAATTACATAGTGTTGCTGCCCATCTTTGATTTTCTGGAATCATTACTCTACCAAAAATATTATCAGCATCGCGACCCCAGTTTGCTTTAACATATCTTTCCCCAATAAGATTAAGATAAAGTCCCAAGTGTTCTCCCCTGTGTCCTTTTTTTACTACTGTTGAAGTTTCTACAGCTCTAACTTCGATATCAAACATAAAAGTCCATAAAGCAACCATTTCTTTTTTCTTATTAAATATTACAATATTTTGGAAATTTTTTTGACCATCATAAAAAAATTGTCCCCAAGTTTCCGCATATTGTAAATCCAATGACCAAGTTTTAGTAGTCGACTCACACTCTTTTACAAAATTTTCAAATTCATCAAATGTTTCAACATCAGACAAATTTCCTACAATATATTTATTTTTATTTATCAACATTTTTATTCCTGTCTATCCTATTTGGTGAACCATCTATAATTGGCATCGGTCTAACAAACTGAAACTCATCTATATCTGGTAATTTTCCATACTTTAATTGAAATTCTGTCATACTATTGATTTCAAATTCTTCTAAATGTTTTGGTCGTGTTGTAAAATCATCATCTGGGAAACGACTTGTTCTTGATGCAAAATGATAAATGTTTGATTTATAAGTTAGAGCTATTTTAAAACCCTCGTTTTGCATTCTAATAAATAAATCTGCATCTTCCCAATACATTGGAGCGAATCTATCATCATTACCACCAATGTAATCCCAATCTTCTTTTTTAATTAAACCACTTACACCCTCGGCCTTTCTAATAATTCTCTTTCCATTTAATTCTGAAAACTCATCACACCAATCTAAAAAATATTCTTCATTGAAGTCGTGGTGATACGCTCCAAATAAATCTAATGGAACAAAAACCGTACCTGGTCTTTCGTTGTCGTTAAAAATATCTGGTTGTATTCTATTACTGAAAACTATTCCTCTATCATTTCCAACCATTTCATCATAACACTCAAACAAATGTTTATCCCAATCTCTTGAAACATAAATGTCTGCTTGTAAAAAGTTTATAAATTCTGTTTTAACTTTGTCAGCACAATAGTTCATTCCACCACCAATACCTCGTCTGACTTTGTTTCCGGTTTCTACATAAACATCTAAATTATATTTTTCTTTGTTTTCTTCTAACCATTCATTTGTTCCGTCATCAGAATTTTCTGAATAAATTACAAATGGACAATCTTTATCATAAGAGTTTTCTCTTACTGATTTTACTACTAATGGAAGATAATTTATTCCATTGTGAACTGATATACATATTGTTTGTTCTCTCATAACTCTACTCTCGGTATTGATTTATCTGCTGGATTTCTATCAGAACATATCTTAAAGTCTATCCCTTTTTCTTTTAACCAATTGTGTATAAATGGAACACTATTTGTAACTAACTCTATTTCTTTCTTTGTCATAGGTGTCGGTGCATATTTAATGTTTTGTTTCCCCTCATAAAAATGGTCTTGCCATTGTTCTTCGTTTTCATTATCACTATCAAATTTTGAAATATCTCCGATATCCCAACCGACCGTAATAATTTCTTTACAACCTAAAAACATTGCTAATGGAATAGCCATTTCATACATTAAACCAGGCCCCCACGCTCTATCATAAGTTTTGTCCATTGTAAAATCATCAAAGTCCAATCTAGCGGCTTGTGTATTGTCCATTGTTCCGTGATTTCTTATAACTGGAAACATAACATCTACATTAAAACCATTTTCTAAAATCATTTGTGGGTGATATTGTTCAAATACTTCCCACGCTACTATTGTTTCATTTAACCATTGATATGGTTCAAAATTTGTGAAATTTAAAATGTGAAAATCACAAATTTCCTTTAATAATAAATAGGATTGTTTAATCGTAAATACCAATTTATTTTCTAATTTTGACTTTAAATATTCGGGTTCATAGTTCTTTAAAGAAGGCCCTGCTGATACAATATAACAAGTTTCCCCGTGATATCTATCTTTTAAACTTTCTATTCTTTCTGGAACACTTTCGTATTTCTGTAAATCTTGTTTTACGCTTCTTGTAATACTTTCTATCATCTTTTATCCTCAAATTCATATCCAAAAAAGTTTAAATCTTTGTTAAACATTTTAGAAACTAACCAAATTGACTCGTCATCATAGTAATGTGAATAGTGTTTGTGTTCTGATGTATTTCTTTGTGGAAGTTTTGGTGGTGTGTATCCTAATTTCTTAAACATTGCTTCCCACTCCTCATTTAAATTTTCTTGACGAAGTATTGTATCTGTCATTAATCTACCACCTGTCAATGGATTGGATAAAAAATCAACTTGATTAAGATATTCTAAATGACTTCTTAAATAATTTCTACCCATAAATCCTCTGTCTTTTGATTTATAAGCCCAATAAGAATTGAAATAAGCATCACTACACATTCTTGCAATGCCCTCATCCGTTGTCCCTTTCATAATAGGACTTTTTATCCAACGATTAAAATCCCACTCTGTTCCGTCTGGACCCAAATTGGTATCAAATAAATTTGCGTGAATATATAAATCCCCTTGCTTTTTTCTAAATGAATATAAAGATACCATTCTTTCAAAAGGATTTCTTACAATAGAAAACTTGTGATAAGAATTATAAATATCATCATTGGTTGTATACCTAACATCAATGGCTAATGCAGTTGACACATTTTTGTGTGGAAACGGGTGTGTTGATTTATCGATTCCAATAGCTCTTCTAACACTAACACCAGCACATTTTGGTATATGAAAATAAATTAATTTATATTTATGACTTTCGTTCATTTAATATCTCCAATACTTTATCAACATCTTCTGGAATATCAACGGCTTGTGTTGTTCCGTATGTTTCCAACATTTTTACATTTATTCCTAATTCTAAAAACCTTAAAATTTCAATATCTTCTGACCACTCTATTTGAGTTTTTCCGTGTTTTAATCCAAACTGATAAAACTTATCTAACTCATCTTTTGTAAATGCATAAATACAAACTTGTTTATGAACTAATTTTGAGTGTCCTTCTTTTGTTCCAGGTATTGCACTTCTTGACATATAAACCAAGTTATTGTTGAAGTTAGACACAACTTTTGGAATATTTCTGTTTGTTGCTTCTGATGAATCAAATCTACTCATACAATTAACAACACTATCCATATTTTCTAATTTACAATCAATAACTTTTTGTATATCTTCTGGGTCTAACAATGGTTCATCACCTTGAATATTTACAATAATATCACTATCTATTTCTTGTGATGCTTCACAAACTCTATCAGTTCCAGTTAAACAATTATCAGAAGTCAAAATAACTTTGTAATCATAATCATCAACTACTTTTGCTATTCTTTCGTCTTCTGTTGCAATATAAATGTTTTCTTTTGGAACGACTTGTGATGCTATATCAGCCACTCTAATAATCATTGGTGTTCCGTCAATATCTACAATTGGTTTTCCAGGAAATCTACTTGACTTGTATCTTGCTGGTATCACAATACTTACTGACTTTTCTGATAATGGTTTTATCTCGTCTTGATTGTAAAATTCCTTACCACCACTAAACGATAATTCTTCTAATTTGTCTTGTATTTCGGAATCTGAAATGTGGTAGGTTTGTAATTCTTGTGGATAAGAAGGGTGTATTTCATTAATCCCAGAATACATATAACTTGGACTCCAACCCCACTTTGATTTTTGTTTCATTGGTTCAAATTTTCTTTGAACTAAGTCTAATAAATTTTTTGTAGGTTTTTTCTTCCACATTAAATATTGTTCTATTCTTAAATTACCAGCACCTCTACCCATACCGGTAATTGTTCCGTCAACAATGTCCACCCCAAATTTTTCTGCTTGATATGAATTAGAAAAGGCTAATCCTAAATTATTATGTGGATGAAAACCTAACCATTTATCCCAGTCATCACAAGTCGCTCTAAATTTTTTAAATAATTTTGTAAGTTTTTCTCCTTGCAATGAACCCAATGAATCTGCTACATATATCATATCAGAACTAGATTTACCAATCTTTTGAAGTGCTAATCCTACTTCAAGATTAGTCAATGTGGCTACTTTCATCAGATTTAATGCTGTGTAATATCCTAAATCAGAAATTATTTCTAACATTTCTAATGATTTGTCTAATGTTTTATAATTAGTTGCTATTCTACAAAGTGTAAATGGTGATTTATCTTTTGGTTTAATAACATCAAGTAATAATCTTTTATTTACTTTGTTGTCCTCTATGAAATCTTTAGCATCAATCATAAATGCAAGTTTAGATTGTTTACCAAAAACTTCAACATCTTTTAAAAGGTTTTCAATAAACTTATCATTACATTTTCTAAATCTACCACCGGGTAATGGCGATTTATAACCTAATTCAATGTAATCTACTTCTGAAAAGTTTAAACACTTGACCATTTCTTTAACCAAGTCATCATCAAACTCCCAATTAGTATAATAACCCCCGTCTCTTAATGTGCAATCTAATATTAAACTCATTGAAATGTATCCTCTAAATATTTTTCTAAATCCATTGTTGGATAATAACCCAACTCTTGTTCTAATTTATAACAATCCAACCAATATGCTTTATCGTGTCCAAGTCTATCGTCAACTTGTTGAAAGTTAACTCCACCCTCAGTCAACATAGTTACTTTATCAACAATATCAACATTACACCAAATGTCACCTGTTCCGACATTGTAAATACCATAATGATTTGAACTATGAGTTAACAAGTCAATAATTCTTATATTATCTCCAACCCAAATCCACTCTCGTCTATTCAATCCGTCTCCGTATAACGGGAAAGCCATTTGTTCTTTATAACACTTAAAGAGCTTGGGAAGAAACTTTTCTTCGTGTTGTCTATCACCATAATTATTACAACTGCGTGTAATTAGATAAGGTAATTCGTATGTTTTACCGGCCGCAAGCACAATTTGGTCAGCCGCAGCTTTTGTGGCGGAATAATAAGAACTTGGTTTTAAAACATCTGTTTCAATTGAAGGTTCTTTAACATCACCATAAACTTCGTCAGTTGAAATCTGAACAAACTTCTTAAAGTTTTTCATTTGTCTACATAATTCTAGTAAGTTAAATGTTCCATTAACATTTGTTTTGACAAATGGACTTCCGTCATCAATAGAATTATCTACATGCGATTCAGCTGCAAAGTTTACACAATATTGTATTTCACCAATATCATCATAAGTTAAATCATTGATATCTTTTTTGATTAGTTTAGCATTACCTGGTAAATAATCAATGTTAGAAGCGTATGTAAGTTTGTCCACCACTATCACTTCCATATCTACATAACCCATTTGGAAATCTGTAAAGTGTGAACCAATAAATCCACACCCACCTGTTATTAACATTCTTTCTTTCATAATCTCTCACTCAACTTTCGTAGTTCTTCTGGATAATATTTGTTAGCATTATCTCTGTATCTTTGTTTAAATTCATCTGAATTTGTTTTGTCTGCTATGTAATTTACATAAGGATTTAAATCTCTATACTTTCTGTTTTCACAAACCAACATATTATCTAAAGTATATTGTTTTATATCATATCCTTTTTGTTGCATCATACGACAACCTTCTTCTACAAATGTATCATCTAATCCGTATGAACTTAATGAATCTGGAACATCAATTAATTTTAATAAATTAGAACTAAACACATTAAACCAACCACCACCAAATTTAAATCCATTTAATTCTTTAATTCCAATTGTAGATGAATATTCAAAAACTTCTGAATCTAATTTGAACGGGTCATAGTTCAACCAAATTTTAGAATCATAACCCATAGGAATATATCTTTCATTTGAAATTATATTCCAACTTTCGTCCCACAATCTTAACAATTGTGAATTTAAAATATAATATTTATTATTAATTTGTTCCATTGCTCTAAACAAATAAGATAAATTAAACATTGAAAAATAAACATCAGTATCTAAATACATAAAGTTTTTAGGATTATTTTCTCTAATACTATTTCTTCTCTTATCGTTTATTCCTAAACATCTATTACTATCGTTTATTTCAAAAATATTTTTAGAAGTCCAATCACATCTTTGTTTCATCATCTCAAATTTATCGGCGAAAAACTCTTTTGGTAATTGACTTGTTTCCCAATCGGTTAATTTATCTGATAGGTTTAGGGTAAAGTCTAAAATAACTTCATCATTTGATTCTAAAAAATGTGATGACCTTTTTAAGTGATTAACTATTCTGTCTAGTTCATCTATTTCTCTTGGTAAACAATGTAATATTATATGTAAATCATTCGTCTTCAAGTCTTATAACCTTTTTTTGTTTAACTAAATAATCTAAATAATCTTTTTCTTTTTGTAAATTATGGTCTGTTCTACCACTTCTCCACGCGTGTTTTGATGTTCTAGTTTCTTTTGTATCATAGTAATGAATATATTTATACTCTTTACTATGTCCATCAAATCCGTGAATATAAATTTGGTCATAACTATTAGTCAAAAACTGAATAGCTATTAGACCACTAGTTGGCCATGCTGGTGAAAAGTTTACGACTGAATTAATATCATCTTCTAATTGACTTGGTAGTAATTGTATATCTTCATATTGATTACAAAATTTTAAAACTCGTTGACACTCATCAGTTTGTAAATTAATATTGTGTTTAAATTTTGGACTAATAAAATAAACATAACCGAACTCGTTCCAACGACTAGAACCCTCAATTTTTTCATTTTCATTTTCTAACCATTGAACACCATTATCTGCTAAAAACCAAGCATCAACTCTTGTCCCAACATTTTTTTCATAACTCTTAGTTTTGAATCTATTAATTCTGTAAACTAAGTCGAAGTCATTATCTATTTTTTCACCAAATTCATTGTCCATAACTGATGAACCATTTCCCATTAATAATATTTTCATTTTACAACACACCACCTTTCAAATGAATCTTCTGTGATATATTTTTCAAATCTATCAACTGGTTGATTAAAGAAAAATTCATTTACGGCTATTCTTGCACCAGGATATTTTAACGAATAATATTCGTCAAAAATTATTGAACCACCTTGTTTTACATTTTTGTAAAGGTTACTCAAAACATCTAAATAACTTTGGTATAAATCACAATCTAAATGTAATATGTCTATTTCTTTGTTAAAATTTTCTGTGGTTTCTGAAAATGTTCCTTTATGATATTTGACAAATAAATCTGAAAAGTGATTTTCAAATGTTAAAACATTCCCTATATTTGAAAAGTATTCCTCTGATAAATGATTTAGTCCTTTGAAATTATTTGTTCTTTCTTTTGCTTTATCAAAATGTTCTTGGTCTATAGCTCCATTTTCAAAAAGGTCTATAAATTGTGCGGGTTCGTCATTTGAATTAGAAACTACATCACTAGGAAATCCACCGAAAGTATCAAATCCGTGAAACTCAATATCATAATTATATTTTTTACAATACAAAAGTACTGGAACTAATGTCCAACCTTTGAATACTCCACATTGAACAAATACTCCTGATTTTATTTCTTTTATTTTTTGTAAAAGTAATAAATTATTATAACCAACACTCCATTCTTCAGTATTTACAATATCTAGTAATTCATTGGCTACTGGTTTTATTTCTTCAAAGTCTTGGACTACATCATTATCTATTTGATATGTTTTCATATAACCTATTTTGTCTTTCTTGTCTTTTTATATCTTTCGGGTGATATAAACAAAATTCTTCTTGTGGTGGAAAATGTGAAACTTTTTTTGCTCCCTCAACGACTTCGTGAACTGGATTTATCCAATAAATAGATTTATCATTACGATAAATTCTACCTTGATAATCTGGGAAGTTTATCCACCCTTGTTCCGTTACTCTCCAACCCCATTTCTGTATGTGTTCTTCTGTAATTCCTTCTACGGTATTTACTCTTGGTAACCAAATTAAATCTACATCATTTGATTCTAAAATTTCGTGTATATTTTTAATCAACCATTTGTTTGGTATTTCGTCTGCGTCAATACAAAAAATATAATCAAATTCTTCTCTAATTAAACTATTGGCGTAATTGTGTTGTTTTGAAAAATCACCAGCTAACTCGTGTTGATAATAATCGTATTGTTTTGACTCAGAATATTTTGAAAGTATTTTTCTTGTTGGTGCATCTGAAAAATCATCAACGACTATAATGTGGTCTTGTTCTTTAATGTTTTCAAATAAAAAGTCTAATAGTTTTTCTAAACTATCGGTTTCGTTGTGTGTTAATATTTTATAACATATTCTCATTAACCTTTAACTCCCGTATCTAAATTACTTTCTCTAAGTTTTAGTTCAAATTTTATATTTTGTTCTTTTTTTAATTTTGCCATAACTTTTTCTAAAGCTTTCATTGCGGCTTTTAATTGTTTTTCTCTTAGTTTTTTTAATTTTATGTCTTTTTTTGTTTTTTCAGTCTTGATAGTTTGTTTTTCAGATATGTTTTCTTTAATTTCTTTTATTTCTTCTTCTGGTTGTTCTGGTGCTTCTTCTTTTGGTAGTTTTTTCATTTCTAACTCAATTAATTTTCTTTGAATGTCAAATTTTGAAAAGTCATATGTTACTTTTTTAATTCCAGTCATTTTGTCTAATGAATAAGTTCTGTATAAATCATATCTGTCAAATCGTTTAAGATGTCTGTAATAAGTTTTATCTCCGTCTTCACCACCTTCAAACACAAAATTTAATATTTGTAAACTTTTATCAATGTAATTTGTGTCAACAAGGTATTCAACACTTCTAGTTTTATATTCGGTATAAAATCTATTAATGAGTCTGTTAAAAATAGGTATTGGCATATTTTTTAATAATAGTCCGTGCATTTTTCTTATTTTTTTTCCACCTTTTAACGGGTAAACATTTGTCACCAACACTAATTCTAATTCTTGTCTTCCTGATTTATCAACATATCTAAATGCAACAATGTATCCAGGCCTCATTTCTGAATATTGAATACCTTGTCTATCTTTAATATTTGCTCTATGTGTTGCTAAAAAACTCATCTTACATCATCATTCCGGGATTCATAGGTGGTTGTGTTGAATCAGATTTTTCTTCTGGTTTATCTGTAATGGCTACTTCCGTAGTTAATAACAATCCAGATATTGATGAAGCATTTTCAACGGCTACTCTGGAAACTTTAGCTGGGTCAATAATACCCGACTCAAACATATTAACATATTCTTCGTTTCTTGCGTCATAACCAAAATCATCTTCACTCTCAAGAACTTTCTGAACAACGATTGATGATTCCACACCAGCGTTTGAACATATTTGTCTGATTGGCCCTTCCAATGCTCTTTTCATAATATCAACACCGACTTGTAAACTTGGTGTTGTTTCTATGTTTTCTAAGTCTTTACTTGCTCTAAGTAATACAACTCCACCACCTGTTACAATTCCTTCTTCAACAGCGGCTCTTGTTGCGTGTAAAGCATCATCAACTCTATCTTTCTTTTCTTTCATTTCAACTTCGGTAGCGGCTCCAACATTTAATACTGCTACACCACCACTTAATTTTGCTAGTCGTTCTTGTAGTTTTTCTTTATCGTAGTCTGATTTACTTTTTTCAATATGAACTCTTATTTCATTAACTCTGTTTG